>JADMIO011398613.1_pt1 | contig 56364 bp, 60 predicted proteins | sample 8958161 | NCBI WGS metagenome assembly JADMIO01 (sample SAMN16585339, study PRJNA669376) | soil metagenome | isolation source: Crop rotation soil | place: USA: Cullars Rotation, Alabama | collected 2011
GACAACTTGTCCACGTGGAATTCTAAGCTTAGGATCCCAATGTGCTGGAAAGGGCCGAGTATTTCGGCACAGGCAAAATCGATCGCGATCAGGTCGAGGACTATGCGCGCCGCAAAGGCTGGGAGATCGCGGTGGCGGAGAAGTGGCTCTCGCCGATCTTGGCGTACGATCCGCTGCTGAAGGCGGCGGGGTAACCCGGAGCGCTGGCGCTCCGGGAAAGTTCCATTCGTCCGGCCTAGGGTCGCACCCGTCGCATCTAGGGTGGCTCCGGTCGCGACCCGGCTGCTAGAACGCCCCGAATCTCGCTCGGGGACCATCATCCAATGAAACGTCTGATTACGTTCGTCGCTGCGGCGCTGGCGCTTGTCGCCTGTGCGTCCTCATCCACGCCGCAAGGCGGCTCGCTCGAAGTTTCGGAGCTGTCGTACACGATGCGCACGCTGCCGAACGGCTTGCGTGTTTACGCGATGCCGGATCGCAATACGGCGAACGTGTCGGTTCAAGTTTGGTACGACGTTGGCTCGGTCGATGACCCGGCCGGTCGGTCTGGCTTCGCGCACCTCTTCGAACACATCATGTTCAAGTCGACGCGCAACATGCCTGAGCAGTTCTTTGACCGGCTGACGGAAGATGTTGGCGGCTACAACAACGCATCGACCTACGACGATTTCACCAACTATTACGAAGTGGTGCCGGCGAACCATCTGCAGCGCGTGCTGTGGGCGGAAGCGGATCGCATGGGCACGCTCGTCGTCAACGAAGAGAGCTTCGATTCAGAGCGCGACGTTGTGAAAGAAGAGCTTCGCCAGCGCGTGCTCGCTTCGCCGTATGGTCGCTTGTTCTATCTGTTCTTGCCGCAAGTGAATTACGACGTTCACCCGTACGGCCGCCCGGGCATTGGCTCGATCGAAGATCTCGATGCGGCGACGGTAGACGACGTCCGCGCCTTCCATGCGCAATACTATCGCCCGGACAACGCTATCCTCGTTGTCTCCGGCAACTTCGATCAAGCGCAGCTCGATGCCTGGGTCGATCAGTACTTCACGCCGATCGCACGCCCGTCGCGCGCCATTCCGCGCGATTACCCGACCGAGCCGGAACGCACGCAGCCGCGCGAATACACTGTGTACGCGCCAAACGTGCCGCTCCCGGCGGTCATGATCTCCTATCCGCAACCGGCATCGACCGATCCGGACATTCCCGTGCTGATGGTGATCGACGGCATTTTGTCGGCGGGCTTGAACTCGCGGCTCTACAATTCGCTGGTCTATGAGCAGCAGATTGCGGCGCAGGTGTTCACGAACCTCGAAGCGACGCAGGATCCGGGCGCATACGGCGTGTTCGCCATTCTCTCAGATGGTCAAACTGCTGAAGCCGGCCAAGCGGCGCTCGCGGCGCAAATCGCGCGCATGCGCGATGAGTTGGTGACGCAAGCTGAACTCGACGAAGCTAAGAACGAGATCGTCACAGCGACGCTGCAACAGCGCGAAACCGCTGAAGGCCGCGCTGATGCTCTGGCTGACGCCGTGATCCGTTATGGTGATGCGGAATACGCTGATCGTCTGCTCGCAGCGATCCAAGCGACGACGGCGGCTGATATTCAACGTGTCTCGCGCCGAATCTTCAACGAGAACCGCCGCGCTGTTGTGCGCTATCTGCCAGAAGAGCAGGGCCGCACTGGTGACACCATCCAGACCTCGTCGCGTATCCAAGCACGCACGCTGAGCATTCCGGCTTCGGAAATTCAGACGTTCACGCTCGCGCCAGAAGGTCAGCGCCAACAGCCGCCAGCGGCTGGTACACCGATCGATGCGCGCATTCCGCCGGCTTCGCAGCGTACGCTGGCGAATGGCGTGCGCGTTATCGTTGCGCCGAACCGCGCGCTGCCGCTGATCAGTGCGGATTTCCGCATTGCTTCGGGCAGCAGTTCTGATCCGGCTAACCGTGCTGGCGTCGCCGGCATGACCGGCGATTTGCTGACGCGCGGCACGACCACCCGCGGCGCGACCGAAATCGCCAGCCAGATTGAATCGCTCGGTGCAGCGATCAGTTCGGGCGGCGGCATCGATTCATCTGCAGTGTCGCTGCAAACGCGCAGCGATCGCTCGGAAGAAGCGTTCACGATCTTCGCGGACGTGGTGCGCAATCCGGCCTTCGCCAACGAAGAGCTGGACCGCGCCAAGTCAGAGGCGCTCGATGGTCTGCAGGTGGCCCTGAGCCAGCCGGGCTCGATCGCGGGCTATGCGATGACGCGCGCCATCTACGGCACAGCGCCGTATGGCGCGATCTCTTCGCCAACCAGCATTGGCGCCATTACGCGCGATGACATGGCGAACTTCCACAGCACCTACTGGCGTCCGGACAACGGCGTCCTTGTCATTACTGGCGACGTCTCGGCTGAAGAGGGCTTTGCGCTCGCTGAACGCCATTTCGGCAATTGGGCGCGTCCGACGACGGCGTTGCCGCCGCGGCCGGATGTGTCTGCGCACGCTGCGTCTTCGCGCACGATCGTTGTTGATCTGCCGGACACCGGACAAGCGGCGGTGCTGATGGGGCTGCGGGGCGTCTCGCGTACCGATGCGGATTACTTTCCGCTGCTGGTCGCGAACAACGTCTTGGGCGGCGGCTACTCGGCGCGTTTGAACAACGAGATCCGCATCCGCCGCGGCTTGTCGTACGGCGCGGGCTCAAGCCTGTCGGCGCGTATGGGGCCAGGTCCGATCATCGCTTCGGCGCAAACGCGTAACGATGCGGCGGTGCAGGTCTACGAATTGATGCGCACCGAGATCACGCGCATCGGCGCTGAGCGCGTGCAGGAAAGCGAACTCACGGCCCGCAAGGCGGTGTTGATCGGCAGCTTCGGCCGTCAGATCGAGACGACGGCTGGCCTTGCCGGTCAGATTTCGACGCTGGCGCTTTATGGCCTGCCGCCGGAGCGCCTCGGCACCTACGTCGCGGACGTTACGGCCGTGACCCCGGCCCAGGCGCAAACTGCGGCACAACGTTACTTCGACGCAAACCGCGCTGACGTGGTTGTGGTGGGCGACGCCCAGCACTTCTACGATGGCCTGCGCCGCGTCCGGCCAAACGCCGAACGCATTCCGGCCTCGGAACTAAACCTGGACTCAGAATCGCTTCGCTAAGTTTGCGGCGGCGTCACGTGCGATCACGTGACGCCGCTCCGCGACTCGGTTAATCGTGTGAGCCTTGGCCGCTCGCACCATCATACGTGTCGCCTTCGTGGCGTTGGGGCTCAGCACCTTGTCGTTTGCGGCAGGCGTTGCTGGCGACCTGTCGATCATCGACCCGCCGCGCTCCGGGCAAAGCGTCGTTTTGCGTATCCCGCCAGAGATTCCGGCCGATGCGCCGCGTGCCGGTCCGATTTTATCCACAGCTACGGCAGAGGCGACGCCGGTTCGTCTGGTGCGCCAGCCGCGCCGCGAAGTGGTCGCCGATTTGGTTGAGGCCGTGCAGGTCGCGCACGAGGAAGAGTTCGATTTGACGCCGATTGCGTTCGAAACGGCCGAACTTCCCGAGCAGAAGCCTTACGCGCCGGTCCGGATCAAACCGACCCCGGACGTCCTTCAAGCGGCGCATGAGACCAAAGCCGCCTGATTTTGTGCAGCTTTGCCGCAACACTGGCGCCGGGCGCCTGCAACAGTGCCAAAATACTGCCCCGTTCGGAGCGCTCTTCTCTTCTCCCATGAGAGAGGGCATCGGGCCGAGTCTGTACGGGAGGGGCGCAGCGGTGATTGCCGCAGCGTTGACCCTTGCCGCACCTGGTATCGCCCAAGCTCAACAGCGCCAGCAGCCGAGCGCCGCCCCGCAACGGATCGTCCCGGTAACCTCCGGCGCTAACCGTTACGCCACGCCCGACGGCGGCGTCCGCTTCGTGCTGGATCGCTCGGGTGGTCGCGCTGCGCTCGTGCAGTTTGAGGGCGATCCAGAGGTTCATGTGCTGCGCCCGACCATGGGTGCGGGCGGCGACGAGATTTACCAAACCGAGAGCGGCGATGTGCGTCTGCGGGTGACGTCGCACGGCGGCATCATCGTGTACACTCGCACGCTGCGGACGGGTGCGGCGGCTTCCGAAGAGGGGCGCGTTGCGCCGCTTTCACCGGAGCAGCTTGCGTTCGCTGAAATGCAGTCGCGCTTCCGCACCATTCAAGCGCGTGCGCGGCGTAGTGTCGGTCAGCCGGTCGCATTCACGGTGCCGGCGCAGATGTCGCCGCAAGTTGCGGGTCTGGTGACGGACGCGGCTGAGCGGGCGGCCGAAGGTTTGGCCGAAGCGCCGATGACGAACGTGCGCCGTGTTGTGATCGGCCTTGGCCGCGTGCCTGCGGTCGCGCTTCGTGGCGACACGCTTATCGTGCAAGTCGCGCCTGCGCTCGGATACGCGGGCCGCCCCTCATCGAGCGCCATCCGCAATGTCGTGATGGGCCAGGTCCAAGGACCAGAACAGTAAGCCCCGCCGCCGATGAGGCGGCTTTTTCCTAGCCTTTGAAATTGTCCTTGCGCGTCCGGATGTCCGCGAACGCTTCCCAATCCTCTGCGTCCGGCAGCATCACTGCGCCTTTAAGGTGCGGCGCGCGCAGGAAAGGGTTGGTCTCTTTCTCGATGCGCAAAGTCATCGGCACCGTGGGTTTGCCTTCGGCGCGGAGTTTATCGATCTCGGCGATACGCGCCTGCAGCTTGCGGTTCATTGGGTCGATGGTGATCGCGAAGCGTGCATTGGACTGCGTGTACTCGTGCGCGCAGTAGAGCGTAGCGTCGTCTGGCAGAGCCGCAATCTTCTGCAGGCTCGCCCACATTTGCTGCGGTGTGCCTTCAAACAAGCGACCGCACCCCAAGGCGAACAATGCATCGCCGACGAAAGCGACGTTGTCGGCGTCAAACACGTAAGCGATGTGGCCGAGCGTGTGGCCGCCGACGTTCAACACCCGGGCTTCGATATTGCCGAGCTTCAGTGTGTCGCCGTCATCGACGATGCGATCTGGCGCTGAGCCAATGCGCTCGACTTCCGCCGGCCCCGTCACCACGGCGCCGACCTTCGCCTTGATCGCTGCGTTGCCGCCGGCGTGGTCCGGATGCCAGTGCGTGTTCCAGATGTCGGTGATGCGCCAGCCCTTGGCGTCGGCCTGACGCATGATCTCGTCGGCGTCAGGCGTGTCGATCGCGGCCGTCGCGCCGGTGGCGGGATCGTGAATGAGGAACCCGTAATTGTCAGAGAGGCAGGGGAATTGATGGATTTGAAGCATGTCCTAGCTTAGCCCTCAGAGCTCATGCGCGTCGATGTTTTCGCACTCCAACGCTTTTACGCGTCGTCCCTGGGCGAAGCCGCGCGGCGTGCGGCTGCGCGGCGGCTGGCAGCGCTTTGGCCGCACGCCGATGGATTGGACGTGCTCGGCATCGGTTATCCAGCGCCTTATCTCGATCGCTTTCGGGAGGGAGCGCGACGCGTCGTGACCATGATGCCGGCGGCGCAGGGCGCAGAGCCGTGGCCTACAAATGGCCCGGTCGCGACGGCCTTGGCGGATGATGCGCGCCTGCCGTTCATGGACGCAGTCTTTGACCGTGTGCTGCTCGTGCATGCGCTGGAGGAATGCGAGGCGACGCACACAATGTTGCGCGAAGTCTGGCGGGTGATGGCGCCTGAAGGGCGGCTCGTTGTGATTGCCTCCAATCGTTGGAGCCTCTGGGCCCAGTCGGATGCCTCGCCGTTTGGCTATGGTCGCCCGTACTCGCGTACGCAGCTTGCCTCTTTATTGGGCGATGCGATGTTTGAGCCTGTCGTCTCTGCACGTGCTTTGTACATGCCGCCGTGGCGCTGGACCGCCGGCGCTGCCGATGCGTTCGAGCGCGTCGGCGAGTTGGTGTGGCCCGCGCAAGGCGGGCTCGTACTGATGGAAGCTGTAAAGCGTCTTTACGCCACGACCGCGCGGTCTGAGGGGCGTGTCCTTTTGGCCAAGGCGCCGACGCGAAAGCGCCCTGAGACGAAAGGCGCCTTGCCGGAAAACAATCGCGACTCCTAAGAAGGGGTCTTCATGAAGCTGATCACCGCCATCATCAAACCAAGCCGTCTCGATCCAGTGCTCGATGCACTGAAGGAAGCGGGCTGCGGCGGCATCACGGTTTCGGAAGTGCGCGGCTTCGGGCGCCAGAAGGGCAAGACCGAAGTCTATCGCGGCGCCGAATACGAAGTGAAATTGCTGCCGAAGGTGAAGCTCGAAATCGTCGCCGCAGCCGACGCGGTGGAGCGCATTGCTGACGCGATCTCTGCCGCCGCCAAAACTGGCAAGATCGGCGATGGAAAAATCTGGGTTGCCGATCTCGACAGCATCTTGCGCATTCGCACTGGCGAAACCGGACAGGCGGCTGTCGAAAGCTAAAGTCAATTCGTCGCTTGGCGCAGCGTCAGTGCGTGGGGCGCCGCTATGGTCCGCGCGGAAAATTCGCGAGGACTGATCATGGATTTCAATCGCCGTACCGTGCTTGGCGCAACCGCCGCCACGCTTGCGCTCTCCACTGCCGCTTGTAATCGAGCCTCTGGTGGCGGGCCCGAGTTGCATGCGCTGCTGGATCAGCTCTCAATCGATACGCTACGCGAAGCGCCTGAATTTGCGACCAGCCTCGGCGTTTCGGAAGAACAAGCCGGCGGCCGCTTCGTTGATCGCTTGGCGGATTACTCGCGTGAAGGCCTGCTTCGCCAGCGCGCTGTTGCGCAGCGTGCGCTTGAGCAACTCGGTACGATTGATCGCGCCAAGCTTGAAGGCCAAGACATCGTCACCTTCGATGTTGTGAAGACGTCGCTCGAAGACGGCCTTGCAGCGGGCGCGTTCGAGTTCGGCAATGGCGCGCAATCGCCTTATGTCGTCACGCAGCTTGGCGGCGCGTATGTCAACGAGCCTGACTTCCTCGCCAGCCGTCACCCGATCACGACGCGCGATCAAACCGAAGCGTATCTCACACGCTTGCAGCAGTACGCGCGCGTGCTCGATCAAGAATCGCAGATGATCGCCGACGACGCCAGCAACGGCATGATCCCACCGGATTTCTGTATCGATGGCGCGATTGGCCAATTGCGTGGTTTCGCGCAAACAGCGCCGGCGCAGACCGTGCTGGTGTCTTCGCTCGTGCAACGTCTGCCAGAAGTGGCGGAAATTCCTGAAGCCGATCGCGCTGGCTTCCTCACCCGCGCTGAAGCGATCGTCCGCGATGACGTGCTGCCGGCGTATCAGCGCCAAATCGCGGCGCTTGAAGCCATTCGCCCGCGCGCGGTGCACGACGCGGGCATCATGCACCGTCCGCAAGGCGCGGAAATGTATGCCGCCGCGCTGCGCTCTTATACGACGACGACCATGAGCGCCGACGAGATACACAATATGGGCGTGGATCTGATCGCTCAGCTTAAAGGCGAGATCGACGCGATCTTCCGGTCGCAAGGCATGACCACTGGCACCATCAACGAGCGCATCCAAGCGTTGGGCCGCCGTCCGGATCAAATCTATCCGAGCACTGAAGCAGGGCGCACGCGTCTGCTTGCTGATCTCAACGCGCAAGTCGCGGCGATCAGAGCGCGCATGCCGGAAGTGTGCGGACGACTCGCGCAAGCCGATCTGCAGATCGTGCGCGTGCCAGCGTACATCGAGGCAGGTTCACCCGGCGGCTATTATCAGCCCGCGGCGCTCGATGGCTCACGCCCTGGCGCCTACTACATCAACCTCCGCGACCCCGCGACCGAGTGGCCCAAGTACACGCTGCCGACGCTCACCTATCACGAAGGTATTCCAGGCCATCACTGGCAGCTCGCGATCCAGCAAGAGAGCGAAGGTCTGCCGTTCTATCGCAGTGCGCTGTCGTTCTTCGGCGCGTTCATCGAAGGCTGGGGCCTTTACGCTGAACAGCTCGCGGACGAGATGGGCGTTTATCAAAACGATCCGTTCGGCCGCATCGGTTATCTCAACTCGGCCGTCTTCCGCGCATCGCGTTTGGTCGTCGATACCGGCATTCACGCTAAAGGCTGGAGCCGCGAGCAAGCGATCCAATCGATGGCTGAAGCGACCGGCGGCGGCGGCTCGGGCACGATCACCGAGATTGAGCGCTATTGCGTCATCCCCGGCCAAGCGTGCAGCTACATGGTCGGTCGCCAAGCCATCAATCAGATGCGCACCGGCGCGCGCGACACGCTTGGTGATCGCTTCGACCAACGCGGCTTCCACGACACGTTGCTCACTAACGGCGCTGTGCCGCTCACCGTGGCGCAAAACCTAGTCACCGAGTGGGTTGGCTCGATCCAAAACGCCTAACGACGCAGTTCTGAATGGCTCGAACCGGAGTGCCGTCGCCAGCGCATGGCGGCGGCACTTCGCGTCGTATTCGGACGGCGGTTCGTCGCACCCCCGATGCAGCGGAACCGAGTTGGGCTAGGATCGCCAACGGCAGACTACCCTAAACTCGGAAGGGGAATTACACATGGAAATGTCTCGGCGCTCACTGATGAGCGCAACTGCGGCTGGCGTTGTGTTGGCGGCGTGTTCGCGTCCTGCTTCTGCGGGCAGTCTCAACACCGTTCTAGATCAGCTCGTGACTGACTTCCTGCGGGAGTCCCCGGAATACGCGACCTCGCTCGCGGTTTCAGAAGAGCAGGCGGGCGGCCGTTACATCGATCGCCTGGGCGACTACACGCGCGAAGGCGCGCAGCGCGTGCTCGGCCTTGCGCAAACAGCGCTTACCAATCTTGAAGCACTCGATCGCGCTTCGCTCGATGCACGCGACGCCGTGACCTACGACGTCGTCACCACGGCGCTGCAGGATCAGATTGCTTCAGCGCAGTTCAAATCAGGCGGCGGCGCACAAGCGCCTTACACTGTCACGCAGCTCACCGGCGCGTACACGTTCATTCCTGATTTCTTGGCGAGCCAACATCCGGTCACCAACCGCGAACAAGCTGATGCGTATCTCGCGCGCCTCACCGCTTATGGCCGCGTGCTCGATGAAGAATCCACCCGCATCGGCACCGACGCGGGTGAAAGCGTCATCCCGCCGGACTTCGCGCTCGACGGCGCGCTGCGTCAGCTCGGTGCGTTCCGCGGCACGGCGCCGGCGCAAACCGTGCTCGTCAGCTCGTTCCAGCAGCGTCTGGCCGGCGTGGCCGACATCAGCGACGCCGACAAAGCCACGCTCCTCAGCCAAGCTGAAACCATTGTCCGCGACACGGTGCTGCCGGCGTATCAGCGTCAGATCGATGCGATCACTGCAATCCGTCCGCGCGCCACGCATGACGCCGGTGTCTGGAAACTACCGGAAGGCGAGGCGCTCTACACCCAAGCGCTGAAGGCCTACACGACGACGTCGATGTCGCCGGACGAGATCCACCAAATGGGTCTCGACCTGATCTCGCAGTTTACCAGCGAGATGGACACGATCCTGCGCGCTCAGGGCATGACCCGTGGCTCTGTCGCCGAACGCATCCAAGCGCTCGGCCGTCGCCCGGATCAGATTTATCCGAGCACCGATGCAGGCCGTACGCGTCTCCTTGCGGACCTCAACGCCCAAGTCGTGGCGATCAAAGCGCGGATGCCGGAGGTTTGCGGCGTGCAAGCTCAGGCGCCGCTCGAGATCAAGCGCGTGCCGGAATATACCCAAGCCGGCGCGCCGGGTGGCTATTACCAAGGCGCAGCGCTCGATGGCTCGCGTCCTGGCGCTTACTACATCAACCTGCGCGATCCGGCGACGGAGTGGCCGAAGTTCACGCTGCCGACGCTCACCTATCACGAGGGCATCCCAGGCCACCATTGGCAGATCGCAATCCAGCAAGAGTCCGGCTCGATCCCGTTCATCCGCAGCGCGCTTCTGGGCTTCAGTGCTTATGCTGAAGGCTGGGGGCTCTACGCTGAACAACTGGCCGATGAGATGGGCATGTACGCCACCGATCCGTTCGGAAAGATTGGCTATCTGCAGTCAGCGACGTTCCGCGCTTCGCGTCTCGTCTGCGACACCGGCCTTCATTCCAAGCGCTGGACGCGCGAGCAAGCCATCCAATCGATGGTTGCCGCGACCGGCGATCAAGAGTCGAACGTCACGACCGAGATCGAGCGTTACTGCGTGTGGCCCGGCCAAGCGTGCAGCTACATGGTCGGCCGCCAAGCGATCAACCGCATGCGCGAAGGCGCGCGGACGACGCTCGGTACGAACTTCGATCTGAAGGGCTTCCACGATGCGATCTTGACCAACGGCTCAACGCCGCTGTCAGTGACGGAATCGCTGGTCAGCCAATGGGTCGCGACCGTTTCCGGTCCGGCGCAAAACTAAGCAGAACTTCGTGAAGGCAGGCGGCGGCGTGAGTAATCACGCCGCCGCTTTCTTTTCGCGGACCCGGGGCGGGGAGTGTTGTCCGCGTCTGCCCAAGAAGCGCACGCCTTTGAGCCACATGCGCAGCGCTTCCCAGTGGATGCCGGCGATGACCTTGAAGGTCATGAGTGGATTGCCGAGCCAAACGCGGAAGAGTTGTGCGTCCGTAAGGTCGCGGCGCGCGCCCGCAAATGAGGCCGTTAGCGCAACGTCCTCACCACGTTTCACCACCATCGCGACCGCAACTCGCTCAGCCGGCGGTGTTACCGTGAAGTCGTAAGTCAAACCGGCTTCGAGGAATGGCGAGACGAAGAATTCTTTGGCGCAGTTTTGTCGAATGTTTCCGTTCGCCTCTACGCGCGGCGGCAACACATAAAAATGGCTCTCGCCGAATGTGTTCGATACTTCGTGCACGAGCGCCGCGACCGAGCCGTCTGGCCGATGGCAGAAATAGACGCTCAGCGGATTGAACACGTAGTTGAACAGTCGCGGCATCGTCAGCAGCACGACCCGGCCGCCGTTCCATGCAATGCCTGCGTCGCGGAGCTTAGCTTCGATCTGAGGTTTCAGCGGCTCGGCTAAGCGTCCCGCGTGGTCGCGATCAAAGAATGAAAACAGCGCGCCGCGATTGTGCTTGAGCAGCTTCAAGCCGGCGGGCAGCGCATCAAGATCGAGCGTCAGCATGAACACCGGATATTTGAGCCGGTGCTTGCCTGGCCGCATGTGCGCGACATGGCCGGTGTAGATCGCGTTCACGCCGCAACTGCTTTCGGCAGAGGCGGCGCGCCGACATAGATGCGACCGGACTCGTTCTCAACGCTCCAAGGCCGCCGCATGCCGCCAAGTTGCTCAGCGACCGCGAGGCCTGACTGCAATCCATCTTCATGAAAGCCGGAGCCAAAGTGCGCGCCACAGAACCAGGTGTTGCGCACGCCTTGCAGCGACCACAGCCGCTCTTGCGCGCGAATGGCGGCGGCATCGAATAGCGGGTGGTCGTAGTCGGTTTCGTAGAGCACCGTTTCGGGACGCGGCGCGGTGCGCGGATTGAGCGTTAGGAAAATCTGCTCCTTGCTGGCGATGTTCTGCAGCTTGTTCATCCAATAGGTGACGACGCAGCCGCCATCGGGATTGTCACCGACATAATTCCAGCTTGCCCAGAGCGGCGCGCGGCGCGGCATGAAGGCAGCGTCGGTGTGCAAGACAGCGCGGTTCTTGGCATATCGGAATGCGCCAAGCAGTTCGCGCTCTTCGGCGCTCGCGTCTTCAAGCATCGTCAGCGCTTCATCGCCGTGCGTGGCGATGACGACATCGTCATAGCGCTCGACGTGGCCTTGCTCATCGCGCACCCAAACGCCGTTCGCGTCGCGCCGCACCGACACCGCACCAGCGTTCAGGCGGGCGCGCTCGGCATAAGGCGCAGTCAGCTTTTCGACATAAGCGCGGCTGCCGCCTTCAACGGTTCGCCATTTCGGCCGGCCCTTGAGCTTCAGCAGGCCATGGTTCTCGAAGAACCGTACGAACGCGCAGGCCGGATAGTGATGGATGTCTCCCATAGACGCTGACCAGATTGCGGCGGCTTGCGGGAGCAGGTGATCGCGCTGAAAGGCGTCGCCATAGCCGCGGCGATTGAGGTATTCGCCAAGCGAGATCATTGTGTCGCGCGTCGCCAGCAATTCGAGCGGCGCGTTACGATAGAAGCGCAGCAAATCCCACGTCATCGACCAAAAGCGTGGGCTCACTAGATTGCGGCCGCCGCATAGAAACGCTGACGTATCGACTGAAGAATATTCCGTTTCGCCACCGCGCAACGAAACACCGAAAGACATGTCGGAGACTTTCGTCTTAACGTCGAGATGTTCGAACAGGGCAATGAGGTTCGGATAGGTCGCGTCATTGAAAACGATGAAGCCGGTATCGACTGGCGTCGGCCCTAGGCTCGTGTTCACCGTAACGGTGTTCGAGTGCCCGCCCAGGCGATCGTTCTTTTCGTAAACGGTGACGTCGTGCTTTTGGCTGAGTAACCACGCCGCCGACATTCCGGCTATGCCCGAGCCGATGACGGCGATACTTTGCCGGCGTGAATTGCTGCTGGAGGTGAAGGCCATCGAACGTTCCCGCTCCAGCGCGCCCGGTGCAGGCTGGTTCGTGAATGAATACGCGCGCGCACGGCCTGCGGTTCACTGTGATCCGGCCTGGGAACCCGTGCGTATGACGGTCGATGCGTGTGTTGGACCTGGCCCCCGTTGGCTTAATTGCGCCTCCACGCCGGAGGATGCGGCCGGTGCATGACCGTGTCGAAGAGACCGACGAGGCGCTGATCGCTCGCGTTGCCCAGGGCGATCGCGACGCTTTCGCGCGAATTTTCGCCGCTTATGCAGGCAAGGTGAAGGGCTACCTGTTGCGCCTTGGCGCGCCTGCGGCGGTTGCCGAGGATCTGGCGCAAGATGCGATGGTCTCGATTTGGCGACGCGCGGCGTCGTTCGATGTGACCAAGGCGAAAGTTTCGACCTGGGTTTTCGTCATCGCCCGCAACGCCTGGATCGATAAGTTACGGCGCGAGAAGACGGAGCTCGCTTACCGCACAGTGGTGATCGTCACCGAAGAGAGTGACGATGAATCGCCGGATGATGCGGCGGCGCGCGGACAGACTGAAGAGCAAGTCTCCGCTGCAATGGCGACATTGTCGGAAGAGCAACAACAGGTGGTTCGGCTGTCATTTTTCGAAGATCGCCCACATTCGGAAATTGCGGAGCGTTTATCGTTGCCGCTCGGCACTGTGAAATCGCGCTTGCGGCTAGCGCTTATCAAGCTGCGTGCGCATTGGGAGCAATACAAGTGAGTCCGCGTCACCATCCTTCTGATGACATTCTAACGGCGTACGCCGCCGGCGCGCTTGAGCCTGGGTTTGGCCTTGTCGTTGGCGCGCACGTTGAAGTGTGTGCGCATTGCCGCGCACGGGTTGGCGCTTTCGAAGCGACGTCCGGCGCAGCACTTGCGAGCTTGCCGCAAGAGACGGTGGGTGACGATGCGCTGGCGAAAGTCATGGCGCGCGTTGATGCGCCAGCTGAACCGACACGTCGGGTAGATGCGCGGCCGCTGATCGAGCGTCTGGCGCTGAAGCCGAAGAAGTGGGTCGCGCCGGGCGTCTGGGTTGCCGGCGTAGATACGCCGCACGCGCCGCAAAACCGCGTCTATCTCTTGTCGGTGGCCTCAGGTGGGCTGACCGCGCGCCACGAACACTCAGGCGCTGAGTTCTGCACTGTATTGCGGGGCGCCTACCAGGACGAGTTGGGCATCTTTGCCGCTGGCGACTTCGCCGCCGCCGAGAGTGATCTCAATCACCAGCCGGTGGTCCATGGCGATGAGGCCTGCGTCTGCCTCTTCGCAACTGAAGGGCGGCTCAAGGCGCAAGGCTGGCTCGGTCGCATGGCGTTTGCCTACGCAAACGTCTGATCCGGTCGTTACGCGCTCGCCAGCCGCCGTGACCTAAGGCATAGCACGGCGCATCTATTCCAGGCGGGATGCGCGATATGACTGCAAGCACCACAACGGCTCCAGTGCCGTCCGCACCCTCTACGCCCGCACCGGACTTTCGCATTTCCGAAATCGATCTCCTGCGCGGGCTCGTCATCGTGCTGATGGCGCTCGATCACGTGCGCGACTATTTCCACGCTGGCTCGTTTGGCATCAATCCGCTCGATCCCGAGCAGACGAATGCTTGGCTCTATATCACGCGCTGGATCACACACCTCTGCGCGCCAACATTCGTGTTTCTCGCCGGCGTCTCGGCCCATCTGCAATTTGCGCGCGGCAAGACCACGCCGAACCTCTCGCGGTTTTTGCTGACGCGTGGCCTCTGGCTGGTCTTTCTTGAACTCACATTCATCAGCTTCGGTTGGTCGTTCGGCTTTCCATACGCTTTCTTCATGCAGGTGATCTGGGCGATTGGTTGGTCGATGATCGGCTTGGCCGCTTTGGTCTGGTTGCCGCGCGTTGCTGTGCTGGCGATCGGCATTGTGATCATCGCTGGGCACAATCTGCTCGATCCGATCACCGCGCAAAGTGCTGGTCCGATCTGGACGTTCCTGCACGATGGCGGGCCGGTGTTCATCGGTGAACATCCGATTGGCCTCGCCGCCTATCCGTTGCTGCCTTGGCTGGGCATCATCGCTTTCGGCTACGGCTTGGGCGCGGTGTTCGCTGAACCGCCGGCAAAGCGCGATCGCACCGTGCTCATGCTCGGCCTCGGCATGCTGGCGGCGTTTTTTGTGCTGCGGTGGCTGAATATTTACGGCGATCCGTCGTTCGCCACTGGTCCGGAGGCGATAGCTCGCGATTGGCGTGAGCAGACGTCGTTTGGCGCTGCTGCCATGGTGTTCTTCGACGTTCAGAAATATCCGCCGTCGCTGCAATTCACATTGGTGACGCTTGGCGTGGTGCTGACAATCTTCCCATTTCTCTCGCGTCTGCCCAGCGTCGTGCGCTCAGTGCTCAACACGTTCGGCGCGGTGCCGTTCTTCTTCTACTTGCTGCACATCTATCTCATTCATTTGCTCGCCATCGCCGCCAACGCTGCGCTCGGCCGTGATGTGACCGGCCTGTTCGACTACATGATCAACCTCTTCCTGCGGCCCGAACTGCTGCAAGGTTTGGGCTTCTCGCTGGTTTGGACGTACGTGGCGTGGATCGTCGTGCTGGCGCTGCTCTATCCGCTCTGCCGCTACTGGCAGGGATTGAAAGCACGGCGTCGCGATTGGTGGTTGTCTTACCTCTAAGCCGCGCGCCGCTCCTGCACCGACGCGCTGATGCGATCTGCGTAAGGCGTCAGCAGGGGCGGGCGGTAGGCGCTGTTGGCGGCGAAGCGGAGACGCGCCGTCTCGTGAATGTCCTCGAAGCGATTGAGGCCCTGGCGCCAGCGAGAGGTCAGAGCGCGCATGATCGGAAAGCCTTTGCCGTCGACTGCCGGTGCAATTGGATCGACATCCGCTAAGCAGCCGGAGATCACTGAGCCCGGTTCGCGTGACACCGTAAGCCCAGCCAACTCCGCGCCTTCGAGCACCCACATCAGCGCGCAGTTCGACAGCCCGCGCGCCCCGCCACCGCCAACGCCGCCATGGTCGCCAGGAAACCATTGCTGCGCCACGCGCGGGCGCGTGCCCGGCGTGTTGAAGGCGTCGATGTTGTTCCAGAGCGTCGGCGTGAACGGCGCGCGCCGTTCATCGATCGCTACAGCGTGGCGCGCGTGCTCGACACAACGCGACAGCGCCGTGTCATGAAACTCGTATTGCGCGTTGAGGCCGACGGAGATCGGCAGCAACCGCGGAATGCCGAGAGAGCCAACCGTGTCCCAGACGCCAAGATAACGGATCGAAAGATCCACCGGCGGCGACGTGAACGGCCGCGCCAGTCGTGGCCACGCAATCGCATGCGCCATGCGGAAGCGCTCAGCTTCTTCGCTGTCGGCGGTGAGCTCTCGATTGCGATAGAGATCCAGCGCATCGCGCAATTTATCGACATGCTCGCGCCGCAACACGCCAACCTTACGCAGCAACCCGGCAAGCGACCGCACCGTGTAAGCGCCGCGTGAGAAGCCGAAGAGATAGATCTGATCGCCGGGCTCGTAGTTCAGATTGATGAACAGCCACGCATCGAGCAGGTTGTCGTCGAGATCGTCACCGGTCATGCCTTGCCAAAGGCTAAGCCCGCTCAGCGACGCGCCGACGCCAGCCGAATAATAGACGATCTGCAGATTGCCTTTGGCATCGCGCGGCGCGACCGAACGCGCTGTCAGCGCCACATTGGTGAGGCTATCGCCGTAGAGGCGTTGCCATGTCCCATCGCAGCAGATGACGAGGCGCTTCATGTCTCGGCCTACGGCGTCAGCAGGAAGACGGCTTCTTCGGCGAACCAATTGGCGCGCCAGATGGTCTTTGCGAACGGCGCGCCTGCTGCGCCGCTCGATAACGGCACCGCGCGGTCGATGCTGAAACGCATCTCGCGTGCGAGGTCGGCGAAGTCGCGCACTGTATAGCGCTGCAAATGCTCGCTTCCGCCGAGGCGGCCCTTGGTAAGCAGCTCCGCGCGTCTATCCCAACGCCCCGCATTCGTGATCGAGACGATCACTTGCTGTCCAATGCGGCCGGCTTGCTTTAGCGCTGCCTGTGGGCGACGGAAGTGCTGCAGCGTGCGAGAGAACACGACGTAATCGAACGCGCCGCTCGGAAATTCGCTGAGATCGCGTTCGGCGTCGCCCTGCACAACAGACATGCCGCGCACCACGCAGCGATGCGCCTTATTGGGATCAATCTCGATCCCGCGCACTTTTGCACCGCACTCACGTGATAGGAGTTGCATCAAAGCGCCATCGCCACAGCCAACGTCGAGCACTTTCGCGCCGTCATTGACCATTTGCGAGATTACGAAGTGATCGCCGCGCGGTTCGGCGCGCGTAAGTTCGAGCGGCGAGGGTTGGACGAGTTCAAGCTGCGCCATCACGCGCCTCCGCCGTTGAGCGCCAAGCCACGTACGGCGGCAGCAGCGTCGATAAAGCCGGTCAGCGCCGCTTCGAAAGCGGGCTCGTGGCCGAGATACGCGTCATGACCATGCGCGCTGGTGATTTCGAGGAACGAGGCTTCCGCGCCCGCCGCTGCCAAAGCGCGGGCGATTTCGCGGCCTTCGTCAGGGTGGTAGCGCCAGTCGCTTGAGAATGAGAACACGCCGTGGCGCGTGTCGCTGCCTTGGAACGCGTTAGCCAAGCGGCCACCAAAGTCAGCGGCGAGATCGAAGCCGTCCATCGCCCGTGAGAGATAGAGATACGAGTTCGCGTCGAAGCGATCGACGAAGCCCGCGCCTTGCTGTTGGCGCATCGTGTCGTTCGCGCCTTCCGCATTGAACGCGAAACGCTCCTGGGTGCGGGCGCTTTCAAAGCGCGAACGCACATCTTGCGCCGACAAGCCGGCAAGCTGCGCTGACGTCCGCGCAACAGCGCCGCCGCGCGACGGACGCGTGCCGTGTTGCAGGTACGCGCCATTGCGCCAATCGGGATCAGCCATGATCGCCTGACGGCCAAGCTCAGCCAGCGCGATGTTCTGCGCCGATTGCTTCGCTGCCGCCGCAACCGTCACGCACGCAAACACGCGTTTGGGATAGGCGCTCGCCCATTGTAGCGCCTGCATGCCGCCCATGCCTGGGCCGATGACGCAGAAAAGGTTCTCGATCCCGAGCGCTTCGACCAGCATCGCTTGCGCGCGCACCGCGTCCGCCATCGTTACCGCTGGTAAGCGCAGTGAGTAGGGTAAGCCGTCCGGTGCGATCGTCCCTGGACCTGTGGTGCCCATCGAGCCACCGAGCACGTTTGAGCAAATCACGAAGAACCGGTTGGTATCGATCGGCCGGCCCGGGCCGACGATACGTGGCCACCAAGCCGGGCGGCCGGTGATCGGGTTCGGGCTCGCGACGAACTGGTCCCCGGTCAGCGAATGGCAGACGAGGACGGCGTTGCTACGCTCGGCGTTGAGCGCGCCGTACGTTTCGAACGCGATCGAGAGCGGCGCCAGCGCCTCGCCGCTGGAGAGCTGGAGCGGCGTCGTCGCGTCGAACGCGAGCGAACGCACGCCGCCTGCGGCTTGGAGTTTCGCTGCTGCTGCGCCTGCATGAATCATGCGCGTTGATATAAACTGCGTCGCGGGGGAAATATCCCCCTGGGACGGGCGGCTGCTGTTGAAGACTCGCGCTGAACAGCGCGTCGTTGGCTTACGCGATGAAAGACCGCTAAGGTTCCTCCCAATGAACGATCAGAGCCCCCCCGGTTCACCTATCGAAACGATCCGCGCTGAGATCGACGGCATCGATAAAACGCTGCTTTCGCTTTTGGCTGACCGTTTGCGCGCGGCCGAGAAGCTCTCTGGCTTGAAGCCGCCGGAACACGGTTTGCCAATCCGGCCGGGCCGGGAAGTTGCCTTGCTGCGGCGGCTCGTTGCGGAAGCGCCAGCGCCGTTGGAGCGCGAGTTTGTGGTGGAGCTTTGGCGCGCGATGATCTCGGCGTCGCTGCGACGTCAGCGCGTCATCGACGTTGTCGTCGGCGGTGGCCGCGGAGACCCGACGCGACTTTTCGATATTGCGCGCCGTCATTTCGGCGCCCGAACGCGGATCAAGGATTTGGGTGAGCCGCAGGCGGCGCTGCAGAAGGCTGCGGAGAACCCCGACAGCGTTGTCGCCGTAACATGGTGGCCCGCGGCTCCAGGCGTCGGCGCTTGGTGGCCCGCGCTCTCGGAGCGCCGGTTCCACAATCTCCACATCATCGCTGGCCTGCCGGTGCTTGGCGCGAGCGATGAGCCGGAAGCCGCCGTGTTCGCCGCGTCGCAAAACGAAGAGGCGGGCAGCGATGTGTCGATCCTGCTTGCGTTTGACCCCCATCACCGTTTGCAGCGCGCGCTGAATGAGGCTGGCTTCACCGGCAAAGAAATCGCGCGTGCCGAGCCGCGTGTGTTGGTGCGCGTCGATGGCTTCATCGGCGTCAACGATCCGCGCGCCGAAGCGCTGGAAGCAAAGGGTCTCGATAGCGTCCGCGTACTCGGGTCCTACGCGCGCGTCTGATGGCTATGATTTTCGATCGCATCGCCATTATTGGCATCGGCTTGATCGGTGCATCGATCGCGCGTGCGGCACGTGAAAACGGCGCTGCCAACACGATCCAGATTTACGACGCCAACCCCGCCGCGCGTCAGCGCGCGCGTGAGTTGGGGCTCGGCGAGGTGTTTGACGATGCCGAGAAGGCCGTCGCCAACGCTGAACTGGTTGTGCTCGCCGTGCCTGTCGGCGCGATGGAGGCAGCGGCGAAAGCGTGCGCCCGCGGGCTGAAGATCGGCGCCATCGTCACCGACGTTGGCTCTGTGAAGCAGGCCGTTGTAAGCGCGCTGCAGGCTGTGTTGCCGACTTACGTTTACCTGGTGCCGGGTCACCCGCTCGCGGGTACCGAGCACTCCGGCCCCGATGCAGGCTTTGCGTCGCTCTTCCAAAACCGTTGGCAAATCCTGACGCCGCTCGCGGGTCAAACCGAAGCTTACGCCGCAGCCGTCGATCAACTTGAGCAGTTCTGGCGCGGGCTTGGCGCGAACGTTGAGCGCATGGATGCGGATCGCCACGACGTCGTGCTCGCCGTTGTCAGTCACTTGCCGCACTTGATCGCCTTCAACATCGTCGCAATGGCCGAGGATTTGGAGAACGTCACCGAGAGCGAGGTGGTGAAGTATTCCGCTTCAGGCTTCCGTGACTTCACGCGCATCGCCGCCAGCGATCCGACGATGTGGCGCGACGTGTTCTTGAACAACAAAGACGCCGTGCTCGAAGTGCTCGGCCGTTTCTCGGAAGACCTCGCCGCTCTGCAACGCGCGATCCGCTGGGGCGAGGGCGATACGCTTTACGATCTCTTCGACCGCGCCCGCCGCATGCGCCGCGAAGTCATCGACGCCGGCCAAGACACACCGGCGCCAAACTGGGGACGCGACGAGAAGAGCTAGTAAACCGGCGGCAGTGGCCGCACCGGCAGCCCTTCAATGTTCAGCACGCCATCATGCGCGCCGATATCGAGCGTGATGTCCTCGCCAGTCACGACATAACCGGCCGCCAGCAAGCTCAGCGCACGCCGTGCATCGCTTTCGACGCGCGGGCCATTGGCGATCGCTGTCAACACAGGCGCAGGGCGTTCAACCGGCAGCACCAATCGCCCGTCCAAGCGGCGCTGGTCATCCAAGCCGCCTTCGCCCGTGCCAGTTGTTTGCAACGGTCCCCAGTTAAGCTCCAGCGCCTCAAACCGCAAACGTCCACCGCCCGTGCGCCACGGCCCAAGCGGATCGCCCGGCAGTGACTCCATCAGCAATGCACCATCAGTGACCACGATCGCCGCACGCATGCGCGCTACATCGAGGCCGAACGTTTCAAAACTGCGTACCGGGCGCGGCAGTGTGATCGTCTGGGCATCGAAGGCGAGCTGATATTCGCCGCGCGCCCGTGCATCGGGTCGCACATTTGCGACGACTTTCGCCGCATGCAGCACGCCTTCCTCAGCCGGATCGTCGAGCACCAGATTATCGGCCTCGATGCCCGCGACGGCGAGTGCATTACGTTCAGTGCGCAAGCTGGCAATCAGCGCATCAGCGCTCACGTTCGTGGTTGCGCCATTAGCACGTGTGATCGAGATCGGGGCTTCGGCCTTGAAGATCACGTGGTTCGGATTGAGCACATCGACATTGAGATCGGCGCGATCGGTGCGGACGCTCCAACCGCCGCGCGCCGCTGAATAGCTCACGCCCTGCAGTTCTAAACGCATCAGCACCGGAAAACCGTGACGCACAACGCGCTCGATCTCGACTGTCGCGCCGCCAGCGTTTTGTTCGAAAGCCCAACCATGCACGCGCCGTTCAGCTTCGCCGGCGAGATAATTCCAGTAAAACACCCATCCCAACGCGCCGATCACACACAGCGCCCAAGGAATGACAAGCCAAAGTCCGCGTACCTTCATGGCGCTACGGTGCGACGCTTGTCCGGCGGCAGCAAGGCCTGACTTTCGGTTTCGAGAACGCGCTCAAGTTCCCGCATGAATTCGTCACGCGGCAGACCCGGCGGAATAGGCGGCAACACTTTGAACGTCACGTGACCCGGCGTGCGCAGAATGCCTGAAGGTTTCCAGATCAACCCGGTGTTGAGCGCAACTGGCGTCACCGGCACGCCGAGATCTTTGTACATCGCCGCGATGCCGGGTTTGTAATCTGGTGGCGCGTCGAGTTCCTGGCGCGTGCCTTCAGGGAAGATCAGCACTTGGCCGCCTTTGGCAACGGCATCGCGCGCGCCACGCATCAAGCTCTTCAACGCTTTGGCGTGACCGCTGCGATCAACGCCAATCTGGTTGCGCTTCAGATACGCGCCCATCACCGGCACGTTGCCGAGCTCTTTTTTGTAAACATAGACAGGGCGCGGCAAGAACAGCGATGGCGCGACAGTATCGAGCGTCGACTGGTGCTTCATCGCGATGAGCGCGCCGCCTTGCGGCACGTTCTCAAGTCCCTCGAACGAAACCTTCGCGCCGATGATCCAGCGCAGACCCCAAAGTGTCGCGCGGCCCCACGAGCGAAGCGCCGTCCAGACGTGGCGTTCGTCGAACACCACGAAGGGCCAGAGCACCAAGCCGATCACAGCCATCGAGGCATAGAGCCAGATGACGAACACAAACGATCGTAGCCAATTCATGCGTCGTCCGAAGTTGCCTCAGTGTCGTTGCCGCCAAGGCCGATCAACGCTTCCCGCCCGCGAATGACAAGATATTTTACGTATTCCGCGCCCAAACGCGTCGCCGCGCCAAGGTCGCTGCGCCACAGCGCCGGGTCGGTCCAGCGCGTGCGCACCGGATAAGGATGAATGTCCGCCTCCGGTAGCGCCACCTCAAGCTCTGCCTGGCTGCGCGGCATGTGATAATCGTCGGTGACGAGGATGATGTCGGTGTAGCGATGCTCGCGCGCCCAGGCGGCGGTCTCCGACGCGTTGCCCAAGGTATCTTCCGCCGAGCGGCCGACGTCGATGCAGCACTCGCCGAGCGCCGGATCAACGTTGAGCGCGTCGTAGAGTTCGGCGTCGGTGACGATGCGATTGACGCCTGAGATCAGCAGGCGTTGGCCCTTGCGCTCTTCAAGCAAGCGCACGCCCGTCGTAAGCCGTTCAAGCGACCCGCCAGTCAGCGCGACGATCGCCTGCGCCTCGCGCGGTTCTTCGACTTCGCGACGCACGTTTTCAGCAAAGCTCCAGAAGCCGGCGACAAACGCCACGAGCGCGATAAGCGCGGCCCAGAAGAGCAAAGTTCGCATCAGCCGATATTCGCCGCTTCGCCGTGGAAGCGTCCCGCTGCCGCGCGCGCGCCAGCGCCCGCGATGATCGCCGTGCCAAGCGGCGCTGCAACTATGGGAACGAGATCAATCGGCAGAATCATCGTCTGCAAAGTGTTCAGCGTCGTGCCGGGAATAGCCAGCATCAGAACAATTACGCCTGCGACAGCCGCGAGAATGCCTCCAACTGCGCCAGCATAAAGCCCAAGCACGGCTGCTTCGTCGGCAATACGGCCTGCTGTTTGGCTGCGTGTCGCGCCAAGATCGCACATCACTGTCACCATTTCGCGTCGCCGCGCCGCCAGTCCGCGCGCCGCGAGCCAAGCGATCACTGCCATGATCGCGCCAAACACGACCGCGCCCCAGAACGCCGCGTTGCGCACCCGCGGGGCGAGCCCACCGCCGCTCGAAGCATCCGGCGCTTCAATGACTTCGGCTGTCACACCGCCGCCAGCCAAGGCGGCGACGATGTCGCCAGAGACATCGGCCTGCGGCGAGGCCGGGGCCAATTCGATTTCGATAAGGCGCAGATCTGGGACGTGCGCCGGGTCAATCGGCTCGCCGCTGGCTTCGCTCAGCAATGCCGCCGCCCGGCCGGCCGTCATGGGCGCTGCGCTCGACACGTGCGGCGCGCTAGCCAGGGCGGTCTCCGCCGCCGCCATCCCGGCAGGGCCATCCGGCGCCAGGACGCGCACGATCGCGTAGGCCGTTCGGCTCTGCTCGTAGCTCACCGCGACCCGATCCGCCGCGCGTGCGGCCAAACCGGCCGCTGCAGCTGCGAACGCGGCAAACGCCAATGTCCAGAACAGGGCGCGCTCGACGCCTAGGAGGCCCTTCATTCGTATGCCTCCGCGTCGGCCGCTTCAGTTTGCTCGGGCTGTGAGAGCCGGCCGCGATCGATCCGCCAAACCCACATCGGCGCTACGTCAGCGAGCGTGTCGTCTTGACTTGCGATTACTACGCCGGCGCCGACGCGGCGCATCTCAGAGAGAAGCTTTACGATCCGTCTGCCGTCCGCTGGCGACATGCCTGCGGTAGGATCATCCGCCAAAATCAGATTTGGCTTCGCCGCGAGCGCGCGGGCTATGGCAGCCCTACGTCGTTCCGCGCCCGAAAGTTTCTCCACAGAGAGTTCCGCCGCGCCACTGAGGCCGACGAAATCCACAAGTTCTCTCACATCATGTTCGTAGTCGCGGGGCTTTTGCCCAAGCATGCGCAGTGGCATCGCGACGTTGTCGAATGTCGACCATTGCTCAATGAAAACCGGATTTTCCGCGACATATCCGATGCGCCGCTTCGCGTCAGCAATCTCTCTCGAACGCGCGCCCATCAGGTCGACGCCAAGTATTACGCTTCGGCCAGACCTTGGCGGGAGGGCTAGTCGCAAGAGGTGAGTAAATGTAGTCTTCCCAGCTGCAGCGGGACCGGTGATGAGATTGACCTCGCCGGAGCGGGCTTCGAAGTCGATACCCATCAGAACGGTGGATGCGCCATAGCCGGCGTCAACATTCGAGAGGCGGACTAACACGCCGCGCTCGAATAGATCGGTTTCAATACTAGCGCGGGGACGGGCCATGACTGGACAAGCTAAATAGAATCAATGCACCGAAGACGGTTATTGGGGCAGCTGAACGTATTAACATGATCCTTACCTGCACGTCTTGCTCGACCCGCTATTACGCGGATGACGCAGCGATCGGTCCGGCCGGTCGGACTGTACGTTGCGCCGCATGCGGTTTCTCCTGGTTCGCAGAGCCGCAACTGGAGCTGCGCGCGACTGCAGAGGCGCCTGTTGCGCGGGTCGCTGATGAGCCCGCACGCGAACCACTGACACGTGAACGTGTCGAAAGATTGCGTCGCGCCGCCGAGCAGCCTGGTCCGGCGCCGAGCGCAGCCGCGAAATTCCGCCAGCAACAAACTGATCGCATGCGCCGTGACCGCGCGCGCGCCGCCGTCGTTGTTTGGGGCGCCACCGGCGCTGCCCTTGCGGCAAGCGCCAGCGGCATGGTGATGTTCAGACAGGACGTCGCCGAACTGTGGCCGCGTTCGGCCAGCGCGTTCGCAGCGCTTGGTCTCGACGTGAACGTCTATGGCCTCGAATTCTACGACCTCGCCGTCGAGCGCGACTTCGAAGGCGCGACGCCAGTGCTCGTGGTCAGCGGCGAAGTCCGTAACATCGGTCGCGACGACAAGCTCGTCCCGCCGGTTCGCATTTCGCTCCGTGACACGCGCTCGCACGAAATCTTCGAGCTGGTGAACGCGATCACCGATCAGCCAGTGCAAGCTGGCGCTGCGGTGCCGTTCGCGATCCGCGTGCCGAACCCGCCAGCGGAAGCTGTCGATCTCGAAGCCACGTTCGCAAGCTTCGGTGAGCTGTCGATGGCTGGTGGCCCGGCGCACGTGTCTCCGGCGCAGCCGCAACAGGACGAGCTTCTGCTCGACGAGCCGCTCGATCCGGCCCACGAACTCGTCGATCCGTCGGCGCATCCGACGACGACGAGCGAGATTGGTCCGGTGGACGGCCTCGCGCCGCGCTTCACCGCCGGCTAAGTGCGCATTCTTCTTTCTGCGGAAGAGATCAGCCAGCGCGTCAACGCGCTGGCTGATCGCCTTTCAGGGCAAGTGAATGACGGCTGGACCGTCGTCGCGTTGCTTCAAGGCGCGATCCCGTTCGCTGCGGATCTCATGCGTGCACTCGAAGTGCGTGGCTCGCATCCGATCTACGATTCACTCTGGCTTGAGAGCTACCGCGACGAACGCGAGAGCAGCGGCAAGGTCGTCGTGCGTGCCGATATCTCGCGCTCGGTCGACGGTCGCGGCGTACTGATCATCGACGATGTGTTCGACAGCGGTCGCACCATCGCCTTCGCCCGCGCGCACTTGACCGCCAAGGGCGCCACGCAAACGCTCGCCTGCGCCTTCGTGCGTAAGCCTGAGGCCATCGGCCAAAACATCGATGAAATCGGCTGGGACGCGCCTGCGGACTTCCTCGTCGGCTACGGCATGGACGACAAAGGCCGCTATCGGGGCCTCCCATACATCGCCGCCATCGACTGATCGTCGAAGCGATCGGGACAAGGTCGGCTTCGGCGTCCTACAAGGCGTGCCGGGGGCGGAGGCGATCATGCGAGCACTGGCGGCTGGTCTTTTGGCTTTGGCGCTCAGCGCCTGCACACCGGCGCCGACCGCGCCCACCGAAACGCCAGCGCCAACAGCGGCGATGAGCAATGCCATGATCGCCGCGCGTGAGCACGTTGCGACCAACGAAGAAGCCATCGTCCGCGAGCTCCGCGATCTGCTCGCGCTTCCGAACGTCGCCTCCAATCCCGACGACATTCGCCGCAACGCCGACGTGCTCGTCGCCATGCTTGAGCGTCGCGGCATCAGCGCGCGCGTGATCGAAACGCCCGGCGCGCCAGTGAACGTCTATGGCGAACTCAATACGCCAGGCGCGACGCGCACGTTGCTCTTCTACGCGCACTTCGACGGCCAGCCGGTCGAGCCGCTCGACGCCTGGGTCACGCCGCCATTCACGCCAACGCTGCGCAGCGGCCGCTTCGAAGATAGCGCCGCCATCATTCCGTGGAGCGACGTCACCTATCCGCTGTCGGACGATGCGCGCATCTACGCGCGCTCAGCCAGTGACGACAAAGCTCCGATCGTCGCCATGCTCGCCGCCATCGATGCCATGCGCGCCGCGAACATTCCGCTCTCGGCCAATCTCAAATTCTTTCTCGAAGGCGAGGAGGAGGCAGGCTCGCCAAACCTCGCGCGCACACTTGAAACGCACCGCGATTTGCTTGCGTCCGATCTCTGGTTGTTCGGCGATGGCCCGATTGATCCTCGCGGCCTGCCGCGCGTGGCGCTCGGCGGGCGCGGCATCATCAGCTTCCGGCTGATGACCTATGGTCCGGCCGGCAATCTCCACTCTGGCCATTATGGCAACGTCGCGCCAAACCCGGCTGCGCGCATCGCGCATCTCATCGCCTCGATGCGCGATGAGCAGGGTCGTATCACCATCGATGGCTTCACCGCCGATGCGCCAACGCGCGAAGCGCTTGCACTGGCCCGCGATGGCTTTGACACCGAGGACATGCTCAACGGCCCGCAACTGCCGCAAACGGAATCCGGCCTTAGCTACGGTGAATCCATTCTCCGTCCCGCGCTCAACGTCACCCAACTCACCTATGGCGGCACAGGTCCGCAGCGTAACGCAATCGGCCCGGAAGCCAGCGCCGGTTTCGACATTCGTTTGACGCCCGGAATTTCAAACGTGCGCGCGCGCGAATTGGTGGAAGCGCATCTTAGGCGCCAAGGCTACACACTCCTCGATGCGCCGCCGACGGAAGAACAGCGGCGCGCCCACACGCATATCGCGAGACTTGAGTTTGGCGACATGGGCTACAACGCTGCCGCGTCCGATCCCGCCAACCCCGCAGTCCGCCGCGTCATCGAAGTGTCGCGCGCTGCTACCAATGGCGAAGTCCGCGTCGTGCCGCTTATTGGCGGAAGTCTCCCGATCGCGCCGATTGGCGATGTGCTGCAAACGCCGTTTGTGATCGTGCCGATCGTCAACGCCGACAACAATCAGCATGCGCCGAACGAGAACATCCGCATGCGCGAGTTCCGGCGCGGTGTTGAATTCTACGCAGCGCTTCTCGCCGAAGGCGGCAACGGCTGGTAGTTTACGATTAAAGCTTTCAGCGCTTTGATCTTCTCGCGATCATGATGCGCCGCGATGAAGCGCAGTTTCCGTTTGCCGAAGCGCAGCTCGTAAGCGGGCGGCATACCGACAGGCGTGTCGAGTTCTGACGAGGTAAGTTCGCTCCACGCCGATCGTTTCGTGTTCAGCATGCTGCGCGCCTCGATCCAGTCCGACGTCGCGCGATAGCTCGTCCATTTCAGCAATCGCCACACTGCCAACAGCATCAGGATTGGCAGCAATAGCCACAGCGTCGCAAAGAAGCGCGACGGCCGCTCGCCAGGCGCAAGGTCTTCAAACGGATTTGGCACGAGGCTGAGTAAAGCTGGCACAAGCGCAATCGCGCCAATGGCGCCGAACAACAGCCACAGCCTCGGGCGGATCACGAGCGGCTTATCCATGGCGCCTGCCATGCGCGCTTCGGCGCGACGCGGCACTCCCATGTCCGCGGGGCTAAGCGGCGAGCTTCAGTGAAATCCGCGTGCCATTCGCGCCAGAGCTCACCTCAAGTGCGGCGCCAATGCGTTGCGCACGTGTACGCATGTTGGCGAGACCACGTCCCGCAGGCGACGTGTCCGCCGAAAAGCCGCGCCCATTATCGGCAAGCGCAATCTCGATCCCGCCGCCCTCGCGCTTCAGCACAACCGCGATCCGCGTCGGCGCCCCATGCTTCAGCGCGTTGGTGCATGCCTCAAGCAGCACGCGATAAATCTGCAGCGTCTTGTCCGGGCCGACATTCGGCGTCGCGCCGACATCCTCGATCTGCCAATCCAGCGCCACGCTCGCCGCCTCACACCGCGGCTCGATGCGCGCGCGAAACGCGCCAAGTGCGCCGGTCAGCGAGCCTTCGCCTTGCTCCAGCGAATCCACCACCAGCCGCAAATCATCCAAGCTTTGTTCAAGCCCGCTGACTAACGTCTCATCCGACAGTTTGCGTGAGCGCGCCTGTAGAATGAGCCCCAAGATCTGACCGCCAATGCCGTCATGCATATCGCGCATGATGCGGCTGCGTTCTTCCAACAGCATCGCTGCTCGCTCGTTGCGCCGGATCTCCTCCATGTTGGCGACAATCACGCGTTCGCGCTCCGCCACCAGCACGTTGAGCTTATCCGCCGTCGCCGTCGCTGCCTCGAACACGCCGCGCGCCCTAGCTGCCAGCGAAAGCAGCAGCGCCAACGGAAAGAACATCACCGCAGCGCCAAGCGAGACGCCATAGATGAAGAAGAACCGGACCATGATGATGTCGGCCACTGCCGCGATCAGCACGAAAATGAAAGCTGAAGCTTCAAAGAGATCGCGAAAGCCGTTGCGCCGATAATAGCTGACCACCCGCACCAGACAGAAGGCGATTACAACCAGCCCCACGAACCCACAGATGCGGTCGACATTTTGCGATCCAATCGGCGGATCGAGATAGAGTGTGATCGCAATCGCCGCCGCGCCCGCGATCATCGTACCGATCGCCGTCAGTCCAAGCTTGCCCCTAGCTGCGCGTGGCCAAGGCGCGGTCAACCAGCCAAGCCTGTGCGACGCGCCAGTCCGCTCGGAAAACGCCGACGTCCACTCGATGAAGAACCACAGCAGGAAAACATTGGTGCCGAGATAGCCGATGAAATAGATGCCGTTCGCCACCGTGCCGTTCCATGGCGGGTCGCTCGGCGAAAGTCCGATGACCTGCAGCGCCCATGACGCTGCGAGCCCGCCCAGCGCAAACATCAGCCCGCGCACCCCCAGCAGCGGCGCCGCCGCAAAGCAGAACGCCGCCACGAACACCGCGATAATGCCGGTCGCGACCTGCATGTCCGCGCGCAGCACGCGCAGCGCGTTGTAGGAGGGATAAAGCGCATCGTACTCGCCGAGATAGATGGGACGCAAATGCCCAAAGCCGACGCCGCGTTGCACCTCGATATCCAACACCGCGCCGGCGTGCGCCATGCTTGAGGGAATGCGGATCAGGCGCGGCCGCCGGCTCCAATTTGTGGGGTCGCCCGTCGTCGGTCCTTCGCCGCCGGTGAGCACGCCATCAACGTAAATGCGTGCATTGTCGTGCGCGCTAACAATCAGTACTGCCGGATCGCGTGTCGCCGCCGTTTCAGCATCCAGCGTCGTGCGAAACATCATCGGCTGAGTTGAGCAGCACTCCCAATGCGGCAACGTCACCGTCCGAAGCGGCGCGCCCGGCGTCGACGCAACTTCAATGTCCGTCACGCGCCGTCCCGGCACATTCTCCGCTGTGGCGTTGATCATCAGCAGTCCGCCACAGAAAGCGGCGAGCAGCACGAAGATCGTCAACGCTGTCGACCAATGCGGCGGCGTGCCTTTTGCGGGCTGCGGTGTCATGCGCCTTGCTTGGCGGAGGCGGGCGCGGCGCGTCAATCCTTGAGCTTGATCAGCCCGGCCTGCACCGCCTCAAAAACCGCCTCGCTGCGCGAGTTAACCGCCAGCTTGCGATAGATCGACTTCACATGGTCGGCGACCGTGTGCGGCGAAATCCCGTGCAGCCGCGCCACTTCCTTATAGCGGAAGCCTTTGGCGAGATCGGTCAGCACCGCCGTCTCTTTCTCCGTCAGCGGCGCATCGAGGTCAGCGCCGCGCGTCGTTGACGTGCGTTCGCGCATACGTGTCAGGATGTGGCTAGCCACCGCTGGCGAAATCGGCGCGCCGCCGCCCAGCACGCTGCGGATCGCTTCTTCCGCCTGCTGCTCGCCAGCGCCTTTTAGGAGATAGCCGTCAGCGCCGGCCTCGATGGCGCGCACGACACTGCGCGCATCGCCAAAGATGCTGACGACGATGATCTTGATGTTCGGTAGGCGCGCCCGCGCTTCGCTAATCAGCTCAACACCATTGCCGTCCGGCAGCGCCAGATCGATCAGCAATACGTCGAGCCCAGCAACGACCAGCGCGCGCCCGCTCGCCAGCGTTTCGGCGACCCCCGCAATCTCTAATCCTTCGGCTTGGATCACCACGCGCGCCAAATCCTCACGCAGGATCGGATCGTCTTCGACGATCGCAACACGTGCGCGAGGAGAGGCTTGATGCACCGGGATTGTGTCCTCTAGCGACGCGCCATACTGGGGCAGGACGCGTCGCTTTTCCAGATGACTAGGATGGCGGCGGCGGGGCCGGCGCGTCGTTGTCGTCTTTATTGTTGTCGTAGACCGCGTAGGCCACGCCGACGCCAAGGCCAATCCAGAGCCAATTGACGGGCTTGGAAAAGAAGCCGCCTTCACCATCGCCAGCGGCGTTGAATGCGAACGGCGTCTCGAAGCGTTGCTCTACCCCTGGCGCAAGCGAAAGCGAGAACATATCGACACTGCGCAACGCGCCTTCGCCGTCGCCTTGCTGGAAGGCGAACGATAAGCGCGTGTCGCGCCGCTCTTGCTCTTCCTGAAATGGAATGGTGAGGCGCATACGCACCGCTTCGCCTTCATCGGCGCGGCTGTTGTTGAGGCTATCGAAGTCGCGCCATTCTTGCGCGTGCGCGGCGCCGGCGAAGAGGCCCATGCCCAACGCCGTCGCCAGAGCCAAATTCGTCGATCGTTTCATGCGTAACCCTCCGCTCGCGGCATTCGCCGCGAGATAAAGGGATGAAGCGCGCCGGGGCGCGCCGTAACCGCATGAATATGGGGTCTTAGCTCCGGCGCTCGAATTGCAGCGCCAATTGGCCTTGTGCGCCGTCCTGCAAGCGCAGCTGCAAGGTGTTGCTCTGCGCCGCGAAATCGGCGGCGACCTCACCAATGCGCCCGCACGTGTAGTCGACACGCGGCTGCGGGGTTTCGGTGAACGTCGCAGTCCAGCGATCAGTTTGGCCGCCGGGGTCAGCGCCTGCCCAGTTAAACGTGACGCCGCCGTTCTGCGCTTCGCTGACATTGAGCGCGACGGCGCGCGTGCCGTCCCAACCGGTTGCGGAGCCCACACGTGTTGCGCTCACCAGATCGTACGTGCCCGGCGTTATCGACCCGCCGCGCAGATCGGACGCCGCCGCAGCCGTCACAACTTCGGCGCCAACGCTAATCTGCAAGCCGGCATCCGGCGTCACGTCATTGCACGCAACCGTCGTCGGTCCCGGCGGTGTCGATGGGCGGTCTGCTTCTTGTTGCGCTGGCGGCGTGCAGCCTGCGAGCAGGGCTACGAAAGCCGTGGTGACCAAAAATGCGCGCATGCGAACCCTCCAGAATTTATTGCTCATGAGAGTGGAGCGAAGCGCGGCGATTTCAAGGTGAGCTGGCGTGCGTTTAACGCGCCGATCTCACATATCCGTGGAGTCTTGAGCGCTAGCGCCAGCAACTGAAATGCCGACGAGCGCCGCCAGGATCACGCCAACCCACTGCCACCAACGAAGCGGTTTCTTGCGCATGAAGCTATTCTAGCTGTCGCTGAAGCGATCCAGCAAGCGCCGCAGATATTCGCGCTCGGCTTCAGGCCGGTTTGGATCTTGAGCGCGGCGACGAATTTCGTCGAAGATTTCGCGCGCCCGCGCCGGGTCCTGCGTGTTGGGCACGAAGCCTTCGCCATCGTCGCTGCTTGATCCGCTTGAGCGGCCGAGCGGGTCGCGGCCACTATCTCCGCTTCCGGACTCTTCACCGTTGCGACCGCGTTCGCGCATCTCGGCGCTCAGCGATTCAGCGCCTTCACGCAAATTCTCGAGCGCCGCGCTCTGTGCCGCTTCCGCGCCTTCGAGGTCACCGCGCCGCAACGCGTCTTCGGCCTGGCGCATAGCTTCGCCGGCGGCGTTCAAATCGTTGCTTGGCGCTGCGCCTGCTTCGTCTGCCATGCGCTGCGCCTCAGCGAGCCCTTGGCGCAATTGCGATTGGCGTTCGGCCAATTGATCGCCGCCTTGGCCGCCTTGCTGGTTGCCGCCGCTTCCGCCTTGGCCGTCTTGTTGTTCTTGCTCTTGGCGCGTCTCGTCGCGCAACGCGCGCTGCTCGCCCATGGTTTCAGAAAGCTCATCGATGCTCTGCTGCATCTGCTGATCGCCTTCGCCCTCTTGACCTTCGCCTTCTCCCCCTTGGCTGAGCTGCACGTCCATATTGTTCAGGATCTGCGAGAGTTGCTGAAGCAATTGTTGCGCTTCCGCATTGCGCCCTTGCTCGGAGAGTTCCTGCACTCGGCGCAGCATTTGCTGAATGTCGCGTTGCGAGATCGAAGCTTGCTCTTCGGTATCTTCCATATTCTCTGGGCTTTCGCCGTTGCGCAGGGCTTCCTGCACCAGAGCTTGCATGTAGTTTTCGGTCGCGCGTTGCAGCGCCTCCATCAATTGGCGGATGCGCTCTTGCGGCGCGCCTTGCGCCAAGGCTTCAGCGAGTTGCCGCTGCGCTTCTTCTAGCGCGCGCCGCGCATCAGCCGCGCCGCCATACTCAGCCCGCAACGCCGTGCGCCAGAGCGTATCGGCGGCGATGTCCGCCTCGTCCGGATTACGCGCCACCTCCAGCTGCGAGCGCGCATTCTGGAAGCCGAAGAACACCGCCAAGTCGCGGAAGTAACGATCTTGCGGCGCCATGGTCAGCGCATCGATCAAGCGCGCCGCACGTTGAATGCCTTCCGGCGCGCGCCGGATCGCCGGGCGGCTATCATAGTCGCGCACTTCGATACGCTGATTGCCGAGCAGGATATCGCCGGCCGGCACACGGCGGCGCTGCACGCCTGGGCCATCGCGATAGGGCCGACGCTCGGCCAAGATGTGACGGCGGATCTCGATCGCGGCCTGTGCCAATGGCTGCAGGAAAATCTTTTCCGGCATCGTGAAGTGCAGCGGATCGCTTGGACCTTCCTGACCCAAGGCGTCGATCGCCACGATCCGCGCTTCAACTTCCATGCCCGCATACGGATGCGCCGCGAGATCGACTTCCGTTTCCGCTTCAGCTTCCTGCGGATCACCCGCCGGCGCCTCAAGCTCCATGTCAACCGGATCTGCGCGCACCAAACCTTCCGGCGGATTGAGCGGCCGTACGCGCAGCACCAAGCGTCGCACCCCAAAATCATCGCGCGCCTTCCACGACAACCGTGCACGCTCGTCGGAGAGTGTCGCAATCGGCGCATCCCATGACGCACGCGGCGCTGCATCTGGCGCCGGCGCAAGCGTCCAGCGCGCCCGCGTATGAAAGCGCACGATGCGCAGCTCGCCGCGTCCTGGAACATCGAGCTGTGCTTCCCAGGCGCCGTCCGCCGCTTGCGTAAAACGCGCGCTGCGATTGCCGCCTTGGCCGCTATAGCGCAGCACCGGCGCACCCGTCGGCCCCGTCAGCCGCACCGTGACGCGCACCGAAGGCGGCGTCTCAACACGTTGACCAATGAGATCACTCAGCGAGATCGGCGCGGCGCGTGTGTATTCGGCTGGTGCTGCCCACGCTTCGATCGCCATCTCCTGATCGCCAAGCAGCGGGCCGGGGTCTGGCAAAAATGCACGCGCTAACCGGTCACCCGATTGCGCGCCGGCGACAACGAACGCCGCCAGCAACAACACAGCGAGTCCGTAGCGCAGCTTGTAAGGATCGAGCTCATCCAGTCGTGGACGTGGCGGGCCGAGCCGCACGTCGTCCGCGCGCTCAAGCAAGCGCTCGCGCTCACGATTCCAGAGCGCCATCGAAAACGGATCGTATTTCGTCGGCTGATCGCGCAGCGCATCGAAGGCGCCCGCGTCCATGCGCGAGTCCGCCGCTAGCTGCGCCCGCGCTTCCTCCTCAGTCGGCGCTCGCCACTCGCGCCGCGCGCGCACTGCGAGATAGACGACCAACCCAACCGCGAAAATCGCGCTCAAGCTCTGCAGCAGAAGCGGTAGCCGCTCATGCAAACCGAACAGCGCAAACGCCGCCCAAATCCCAATCGCGCCAAGCAGCAGCAATCCAGCGCGCAGCAGCCGTTCAAACGCCAATCGGCGCCGGGCCCGGGTCGTTTCCCGGGCGAGCTGTTCGAGGGCGTCTTGGTGCTTCATCCGCTGCCCGACGGTATCAGCCCGTTTTGAGCCAAACCATGACCATCCCTCGCAAAGACGCAGCCATAAGGGCAGGTTCCCCATGTTGACGGCTTAGGGGCGGGGTCTAAGCTCCGCCGGCTTTCTCGGGGGACGTCTTATGAACATTCGGACAGCCGCGGCGCTGGTTTTGGCAGCCGCTCTGGCGGCGTGCGGCCAGCTTGGTTTGGGCGGCGGCCTGCAACCCGGCCAAACCGTCGACGGCACACTCGAAGCCTCCGAGACCAAGCCCGATCAACAGAATGCAGTCGCCGATGTGTTCCAGCTCAACGGCCGCCAAGGCGAGCAATACACGCTGACGCTCACGTCCGACGCTTTCGACTCTTACCTCTTCGTGCGTGGCCCCGGCTCGCTTTCGCAAGACAACGATGACGACGGCAGCGGCAGCTACAATTCGCGCCTCGCGATCACCTTCCCTGAAAACGGCACCGCGCAAGTTTACGTCACCAGTTTCAACCGCACGTCGACCGGCGCATATCAGCTGCGCGTCGAGCGCACCGGCGAAGCCACCACGAACGTCGCTGGCAACACCAACCCGAACCAAGTCGCGCCGATCACAGCGCAGCAGCTCACTGGCGAGCTCGCGCAAGGCGATGCGACGCTCAACTCCGGCGAATTCATCGACACCTATCCGCTGCAAGGCCTTGCCGGTCAGCAAGTCGAGATCAGCCTCGCGTCAGATCAGTTCGACACCTATGTCGCGATCAGCGGCCCGGGCGGCTTCGAGCAATACAATGACGACGACACCGCCAACGGCACCCGCAACAGCCGTCTCGTCGCGACCTTGCCGGCCAATGGCGAGTACACGGTGCACGTCACCTCATACGCAGGCGGCGAAACCGGCGCCTATCGTCTGAACATCGGCCCGGCGCAGAACTCCACCGCGACATCGGTACTCGCCGGCGACGGCGGCCAGACCTTTGCGTCCGGCCAGACGATGAACGGCGAACTTGCGCAAGGCGACACGACGCTGACCAGCGGCGAGTTCATCGACACCTATAATTTCCAAGGCACCGCTGGTGAGCGCGTCGTCATCGACATGCGCTCGACCCAGATGGACCCATACTTGATCCTACTCGCACCATCGGGCGCGCAGGAGGACAATGACGACGCCTCGTCCACCGATCGCAATGCCCGTATCGAGACTGTGCTCGCCGAAACCGGCCAGTACCGGATCGGCGCGACCTCGTATCAGCCAGGCGAACGCGGCCAGTATGTCGTCACGCTGCAGCAGGGCGCAGCGCCGCAAGTCTCGGCCAACAACAGCGCCCGACGCGTGTTCGCGGTGATGGTCGGCATCTCGGATTATCCCGGCACCGGCAACGATCTGCCGCTCACCGCAGAAGATGCGCGCAAGCTTCAGCAAGCGCTGCAACGCCAAGGCACGCTCGCCGCTGAAAGCGTTATCCTGACCGACGGCCAGGCGACACGCGCCAACGTGCGTCAGGCCTTCCAGCGCGTCGCTGCGGCGGCCGGCCCGAACGATCTCTTCCTCTTCTTCTACTCAGGCCACGGCAACCAAGTGCGCGGCACGGTCAGCACCACTGAGCCGGACGGCAAGAACGAGACGATCGAAATGGTCGACGGCGCCATCACCGACGACGAACTCAACACCATGTTCCAGCAAGTGCGCTCCAGCACCTCGCTGCTCATCTTGGACAGCTGCTTCAGCGGTGGCTTCGCGCGCAACGTCGTCAGCCGTCCGGGCGTGATGGGGCTCTTCAGTTCGGAAGAAGATCTCACCAGCTCAGTCGCGGAGAAATTCCAAGCTGGCGGCTTCCTCTCGCACTTCATCCAAACCGGTTTCGCTGGCGGTGCTGACGAAAACCGCGATGGCGTCATCACCGCAGGTGAACTCGGCGCTTACGTCCGCCGCGAATTCGCCCGCGAAGAGCGCATCCAGGCTTCGACGCAGGAAGGCCAAAGCAATTACCAATTCCCGGTTGTTGATCGCGGCGCCGTGCAAGTCGATGCGCCGCTGTTGGCGACGCGGCGAACCTAGTTCGCGCCCCACGCGGCGGGCGGCGCAGCGACTGGGCGCGTCAGGTCGAATTCGACACGTAAGTGACGGTTCGGCCGGCGCAGCTCGTAAACAAACGTGCGTCCCGGATGCACTTCAACCGCCCACACGTTAGTCACTGACTGCGGGATGCTGTTCTGCGTGAACAGTCTGCGTGAGTGTTCGTCCGCCGGAAATTCCTGACGTTCCGCCGTGCCAGCGTTGGCAGTGTCGCCGCCATATTGCGTCAACACATCCTCTGACCCGTCCTCATGCCGGTGATCGTGCTTAAGCCGTAGGCCCGCATCGGTGCGAGAAATCACCCATGTGCGCGAGCGGTTCTCGCCGACATGAAACGGCACACGGATCACGTCGTCGCTGCACTCGCGCACCTGCATCACCAAACGCTCGCTGGCAAAGGTCGCGTCCGCCGCATCTGTCGTGACTACGCGGCCCTCAAAGCTCTGGCCGCACAGCGCGCGTAGATTAGCGAAGAACGCATCTTGCGGCGAAGCCGGCGCTGAGGCTGAAGCGCATGCGCCGAGAGCCAGCGCCAAGGCTGCGCCTGCAAACAAACGTCTGATCAACTCTATCCCTCCAGCCAGCGCGGCAAGTGTTCCAACTTCAGTTGTTCGGCCACGTCCCAGCGCCGCCGCACAACTTCAAACTTATCTCCGCTGACCAGAACCTCCGGCACCAGCGCCCGCGCGTTGTACGTCGAGGCCATCACCGCGCCATAAGCGCCCGCCGTCATGAACGCGACGAGATCGCCAGCCTCAAGCGGCGGCAGCATGCGGTTGCGCGTGAACGTGTCACCCGTCTCACAGATCGGCCCGACGACATCGAAGGCTTGTTCGGGCGCACTCGCCTCCGTCAGCGGCTTGATGCCGTGATAGGCGTCATAGATCGCAGGACGGATGAGATCGTTCATCGCCGCATCGAGCACCACAATTGGCCGCGGTCGATCCTGCAGGCGCACCACACGCGAAAGCAGCACGCCAGCGTTGGCCGCAATCAAGCGCCCCGGCTCGAACGACAAGCCAATCTCGAAGCCATCAAACACCCGCTTGACCATCGCCGCATAGTCGGACGGCGAGGGCGGATCAGGCTCGTTGAAATACGGCACACCCAGTCCGCCGCCGAGATCGAGTCGCTCGATCGTGATGCCGCCGGCGCGCAGCTTCTCCGCCAACCCGCGCATCACGCGAAAAGCGGCCTCCAGTGGCGCAAGGTCGCGGATCTGGCTGCCGATATGTACGGCCAAGCCTTGCGCGTGCAGATGCGGATCGTCAGCCGCGCGCGCAAACAGCGCCAATGCTTGCTCTGGCGAGACGCCGAACTTCGCGTCGCTCTTGCCGGTCGAAATCTTGTCGTGACCGCCTGCGCCAACGTCCGGGTTCACGCGGATCGCGATCGGCGCTTTCTTACCCAGTCCGCGCGCGATCTCCGAGAGCAGCTCCAGCTCCGCGCGGCTTTCAACATTGATCTCGTGCACGCCGGCCTTCACGGCGAACGCCAATTCATCCGCCGTCTTGCCGACCCCGGAGAAAATGATCTTCTCCGCGGGTACGCCCGCCATCAGTGCGCGCTCGATCTCGCCCTGGCTCACTGTGTCGGCGCCCGCGCCTTGGCGCGCGAGCGTCGCTATCACTGCGATGTTGGCATTCGCCTTCACCGCAAATGCGACCAGAACGTTGCGCGGCAAGAACGCGTCGCGGAAAACTTGGTAATGCCGCTCTAGCGTCGCGGTCGAATAGACATAAGCCGGGGTGCCGACCGCCTCAGCAATGTCGGCCAGCTTCACGCCTTCGCAGCAGAGCGCGCCGCCGCGATAATCGAAGTGGTTCACGGCGTCGTCTGAGCGCCGGTTTGCAGCGCCGCGCAACGCGCGTCCTGCGGCTGGTTGCGCTGAGCTTGCTCAGCGCATTCGCGACGGATCGCTTCTTCGCGGTTCCAGAGCGGATCTGGGCGTTCGAGGTCGCCTTTGATCCCGCATGCGGAAAGGAGCGTCAGCGCCGTAAGTGCCAAAACGATGCGGCTCATTTGAACATCTCCTTCCACCGCTCAACCTGTTCGCGCACGCGCTGAGGGGCGGTCCCGCCATAGCTATCCCGGCTCTCGACCGATTTTTCAACCGTCAACAACGCCCGCGCAGTGTCGGTAATGCGCGGATCGACGGCCTGGAACGTCTCCAGCGGCAAGTGTGCCAACTCCGCCACGCCCGCATCCTCGGCGGCGCGTACGATTTTGCCGGTGATTTCGTGCGCCTCGCGGAACGGCACTTTCAGCTCGCGCACCAGCCAATCGGCGAGGTCTGTCGCGGTGGAATAACCCATCGCCGCCGCCGCGCGCATCTTCTCGCGATTGAAGCGCATCGTATCCATCATGCCGATCATGGCGGTGACCGAGAGTGCGAAGTCATCGAACGCTGAGAAGGTGAGCGTCTTATCTTCCTGGAGATCCTTAGCGTAGGCGAGCGGCAGCTTTTGCACGATCGCGTTCAGGGCCGCGAAGTCGGCGCCGATCCGTGCTGACTTGGCGCGAATGAGCTCAGCCGCATCTGGATTGCGCTTTTGCGGCATGATCGAAGAACCTGTCGACCAAGCATCGCTCAAGCGCGCAAAGCCAAACTGCGGCGACGTCCACAGTACGATCTCTTCTGCCAGACGCGAAAGGTGCGTGATCGCGATCGCAAGATTGCTCAACGCCGCCAGTGCAAAGTCGCGCGAGCCGACCGCGTCCAGCGAGTTGGACGCTGGCGCATGAAAGCCCAACGCCTGTGCCGTCGCTTCGCGATCGATCTTGTAGCCAGTGCCAGCGAGCGCGGCGGCGCCCAGCGGGCACTCCCAAGCCGCCTCCAACGCGCCGCCGATGATCCGCACGCGGTCGCGCTCAAGCATGGTCACGTAGGCGAGCAGGTGGTGCCCCAGCGTGATCGGCTGCGCCGTCTGTAAGTGCGTGAAGCCAGGCATCACCCAATCGGCGTGCGTCTCCGCTTGGCGCAGCAGCACCTTCTGCAGCGCCCGCAAGCCATCGGCCGCCTCACGCGCCGCGCGCATCGTCCAAAGCTTGAAATCCGTCGCCACCTGATCGTTACGCGAACGGCCTGTGTGGAGCCTTTTTCCAGCTTCCCCGATCCGCTCCGTCAGCCGCGCCTCGATGTTGAGGTGGATGTCCTCAAGCGCGACCTTGAATTCAAACGTGCCTTCGACGATTTCCGCGGCGATTTGGTCCAAACCCGCTTGTATCGCTGCGTTATCTTCCGCCGTAATAATCCCTTGCGCCGCCAGCATGGCCGCATGCGCTTTCGAGCCTTCGATGTCCTCGCGCCATAAGCGCTTATCGACATCGATCGAAGCGTTGATGGCTTGCATGGCGTCGGCGGGTTGGGCAGCAAAGCGCCCGCCCCACATCTTTTGACCGCCGCCTGAGGATTCTGAATTGGACACGAACGCAAACTCCGCGCCCCCGCAGAAACCCTGGGCGCTGTGGGCTGCACTAACGCTGATCGGAGCGGGGGCGATTGCAGTTCTCTACGTGCTTTTCGCCGCCTCTTCAAAGCCCGAGACGCAAACAAGTCTGAGCAGATTTGCAGAAGGCGAGATGTCGCGGCTCTACGTCATGGAAGCGCCGCCGCCGATGCCGACGCGAAGCTTGCGTGACGCCGCTGGCAACGAGACGACGCTCGCCGCTTATCAAGGCGAAGTCGTGGTGCTTAACCTCTGGGCCACGTGGTGTGCGCCCTGCATGGAAGAGATGCCGTCGCTGGCGCAGCTTCAATACAATTTTGAAGGCCGCATTCGCGTCGTGCCGATCAGCGTCGACAGCGAAGGCGATCGCGCCAAGGCGATCAGCGAACTGCAACGCCTCTCGGGCGGCGCGCTGCCATTCCTACAGGACATGACCCGCGGCGTGCTCTTCGATGCGCAAGCCGCCGGCATGCCCGTCACCATAATCTACAACGCCGAGGGCCAAGAGGTCGCCCGCCTTGCTGGCGGCGCCGATTGGAGCGGCGAAGATGCAACGCGGCTTATCGAAGGCGTGCTGGCGGGCGAGCCATGATCCCAGTCATCGAAACCGAACGCCTGCGCCTGCGCGGCCACGAACTGCGTGACTTCGACAACAGCGCCGCTTTATGGGCTGATGAGAACGTCACCCGTTTCATCGGCGGCAAGCCCTCAAACCGTGAGGACAGCTGGGGTCGCTTCCTGCGCTTCTTGGGTCACTGGCACACGCTCGGCCACGGTTTTTGGTTGATCGAGGACAAGGCCAGCGGCGCATTCATCGGTGAAGGCGGTTTCGGCAATTTCAAGCGCGAACTCGAACCGCGCATCGAAACGCCTGAGCAGGGCTGGGCGTTTTCGCCCGTCTTTCACGGCAAAGGCTACGCGTTTGAAGCGATGAGCGCCGCCATCGTATGGGGCGAAGCCCACTTCGGCCGCACCGATTTCACCTGCATCATCGCGCCGGAAAACCGCCCATCGCTTGCGCTCGCAAATAAGCTCGGCTTCCGCGAATATGCGCGTAGCCTCTACAAAGGCGAGCCGACAGTGATGCTGCGCCGCGCCTAGAGAAACGGCGACAACGCCAAGCGCACGCGTGAGCCCTGCACCAGCACTTGCTGATACGTTGCCGGATTGCTCGACGGTTCGCGCCCCGGCCATAAGGCAACAAAGCGATTGAGTTCGCCTACGGCGCGACTGTAAGCGCCGAGGTTTTCCCGGCGCATCGCATCTTCGTGCAGCAGGATAGCTTGCTGCGCCGCCAGCGCCGCGCCCATGCTGTGCTGATACTCGATTGGATCAGCGACGCCGTCGACCACAACGTGCTGGTAAAGCCCGGTTGCGATATCGACCATGCGCACGACCAGTTGCGCGTCGTCATATTCAAGCTCAGCAATTGCGCGCGTAAACTCTTCCTGTGCCGTGCGGATGCGCTGCATCATCTGCGCGCGCGTGAAGTTGGCGCCGGCTGCCGCCTCGCGCAATGAAGTGACATCGAGCGAACCAAATCCATCTGGCGCCGCGTCATAAACTTCGAGCAGACCTTGCTGAATGAGTATTGCCGCATCAGCCGGATCGCCGCTGTTCGTGCCACGGTCCGCGACCACGAGCGCTGCCGCCATCACGAAGCCGCGCAGATGCTGGATGCGCAATGCCGTCAGCTGATCGCCCGAGAGTCCGGCATAAGCGGTAATTGCGCCGGCCTCGCCATGTTCAGCGCCGCTTTCACCGGCGGCCGCCTCGCCGGCCTCAGCGCCGCCAGCAGGTGGAGCGGGGGTTGCGCCGCCGTTTTCGCCAACCGTTGACTGGCCGGCTTCACCTTCACCGCCTTCACCAGCATCGACGCCACTGCCTTCGCCGCCTTCGCCGCCACACGCTGCCAAGCCGAGCGTCGTCGCCGCGACGCCAATCGTCCGCCAATGCTTCAGTGTCAGCGTGATCATGAGGTGCGCGCCTTTCCGGGTATTCAAGCGGCGCGCACCCTGCATCATGTGCGAAACGCTCGCAACAAGGTGCGGCGCTTAGCCCGTGGCCAAATTTGCGCGCGCCGCGCCGCTCGCGTGACTGCGCCCGGCGTACTAAAAGCGCGGCATGAGCTTGATCCTTCAGGAAGTTCTCGCCGCTGAGGACCTTGAACGCGTTCGCACTGCGCTTTCAGAGCTTGAGTGGGCATCGGGTAAGCGCACCGCCGGCGCCGCCGCGCGCGGCGTAAAAGAAAATCTGCAGGCCGACGGCTCGGACACGCGGGTCAAGGAGCTTGAGCGCTTCGTCGTCGAGGCACTGCGCCGCCATCCGCTGTTCGACATTGCAGCACGTCCAGCGCGGATCTCACGCCTGCTGTTCTCGCGCTACGAACCAGGGATGACCTACGGCGCCCACACGGACGATGCGCTCATGGGGGCCAGCGACGACAAGCTCCGCACCGATCTCGCTTTCACAATCTTCCTCGCCGACACCGCAGACTATGACGGCGGCGAGCTCGTGGTTGAGTCTGCGCTCGGCGAGCAGGGCGTCAAACTCGAAGCCGGCGACGCCATCCTCTACTCCGCCGGCTCAATCCATCACGTTGCGCCCGTCACCAAAGGTGTGCGCCTCGCTGCGGTTGGCTGGATCCAAAGCTTCGTCGCGGACATCACCCAGCGCGAAACGCTGTTTGATCTCTCCGTCGCCCGCGGTCGCTTCGCCGAGGCCGGCATTGCCCGCGAGGAATTGCTGCGGCTCGACAAAAGCATCTCCAATCTGCTGAGAATGTGGGCGCGCTAACTCTTCTCCGCACCAAGCTGCTTGGCGTAACCACCCGCCACCAGCTGCGCCATCAGATCGAAAAGCTTGTCAGCATCGGCGCGGCGCAATCGCGCCATCTCCAATTCCATGCCTTCGGCGAGGATAAGCTCACGCTTGCCCTCACGCAGCGCGTCTAGAATGCGACCCGCCGCAACGTCAGCCGCCATGCCGTTATCGATCACGCTATCGCTAAAACCGCGCGTCGTCGCGTTGGCATCAAGCGCGTTCTTCGACACGTTGGTCTTCACCGAACCCGGCGCAACCACCAGCACCCGCATACCCAAATGCGCCGTCTCCGAACGCACGCTATCGCTATAGCCAATCAGTCCCGCCTTCGCCGCGCTGTACGCACTCCGCAACGGCGGCCCAGCGATGCCGGCAACGCTTGAGATCGAGACGAGATCGCCGCCGCCCGCCGCCGTCATGCGCGGCAGCAAAGCCTGCGCAAGCGCTATCGGCGCCAGCAAATCGACCGCGATAATCTTCTGATAAACCTCGAACACCGTATCGACCGCGAGCGAACGCTGCGAAATGCCGGCATTGTTCACCAGGCCGTCAATGCGCCCGCCCCACGTCCACGCTTGCTCTACGAGAGCAGGGATGCGCGCATAGTCGGTCGCTTCAAACGGCAGCACCAACGTCTCAACGCCAACGCTTTTGGCCACATCGTTCAGCGCTTCAACGTTACGCCCCGAAAGAATGAGCTTCGCGCCATCCTTGGCGAATGCCTCCGCCAGCGCCGCGCCTATCCCCGACGACGCGCCCGTGATCCACCAAATTTTGCCTGCGAACATGCGTGCTCTCCGTGCGTTGGCGGCACCTTCTCACGTTTGAAGTGTGTGGGCGAGCCTACCGGAACGGCTGCACGTCGTAGCGATAATCTTCTTCATTCGGCGGCACGCCGCGCTTCAGCGCCAGCCATGCAAACACGATGCCCGACACCAGCACCACTGGCAGCCCCAGCATCACAACCAAAGGCGTCGTCGAAAGCGACATCGCCAGCGAGAAATGCTCCGCCGCGCCGCCATCCGCGACCATTGCCAGTAACCACGTCAGCACGAACGGCGCAGCCAAAGCCGCGACCACGCCCGCCATCACAACATGCAGCACAACGATGCGCCGCGACTTCGGCGGTCGCCCCATCATCCAGCTCACGCCAAGCGTCACCAGGGCAATCGCGAACACAGCAAACAGCGTCGTGATGATCAAACGCTGCGGCCCAAGCTCATCGTAGAACAGCGCCACCGGCCAGCCGATCGCCAGCGCCAATGCAATCGGCGTCCAGAGAAACGCAGGCTTCCGCCAAGTAAGCGGCGGGATGCGTTGCGGTATTGGCGGTGCGGCCACGAGCGAAGCATACGCGCGAACTTCGCGGCGTCACTGAGGCGCAACCCGTCGCGCGAACCATTTCCCCAAAAGGTTTGCTTCTCACCGCTCAAAAATGTTTCAAAGCGTTCATGGACGCCCGCCAGCATTCGATCCCCGTCAGCCGTAACCGCGAGCCAATCCTTGGCGTGCTGAAGCATGTGATCGCACCTGGCTCGCGCGTGCTGGAGATCGCCTCAGGTTCCGGCGAGCACGCGGTGTACTTCGCCAAACATCTGCGCGACGTCGAATGGCAACCGAGCGATCCCGATGAAAATGCACGCGCCAGCGTTGCCGCCTGGATCGAGCACGAAGGCGCGACCAACATCAAAGCGCCGCTTGAGATCGATGTTGAGTTGCCAGCATGGGAGAGGGCGCTCGCCGGCCGCTTCGACGCCATGCTGGCGGTCAACATGATCCACATCTCGCCTTGGGAGGCGACGCTCGGGCTTATGCGGGGCGCAGCTGCAGTGCTGGCAAATGCCGCCAACGGCGCGGGCGTGCTCTACACCTATGGCGCATACAAACGCGGCGGCGAGCACACCGCACCTTCGAATGAGGCCTTCGATGCGTGGCTAAAGGAGCGCGACGAGCGCTTCGGCGTGCGCGATCTTGAGGCCGTGGAAGCGGCCGCCGGTGATCAAGGCTTCATGTTGCGCGAAATCGTCGAAATGCCGGCGAACAATCTTTCACTCGTGTTCGAGCTTCAGGCCCCGACCAAAGACTGAAGCATGTCCGTATTTGAGTTGCTCGGCTCATCGCCGGCGTTCATCGCTTGGCGGATCTTCTCTTCGATCAGCTGACGGATTTTATCTTCCGCAACGCGTCGATCTTCCGGCGACATCTGCGCCAAAGCTTCTTCACTGAGCCCAAGTTGCTCAAGAATTTGCTCGCGCATCCGCTCCATCGGCGTCTTCTGCGCTTCTTGCAGAAATTTCTGCGTCGCCGTCATCTCAGTCAGTTGCGCCGGCTCTTCATCGATCAAGCTCTGCAGCGCGAGAATGTTCGCAAACGAAAGCGGCTGAGCCGTGCTGCTAGGCAAAATCGACAGTGGCCCGGCAGAATTTGCCGCGCCATTCGCGCCCGTCGGCGCAAACGCATTGCTGCTCGAACCCGCGTTTTGCATGCGTGAGTTCAAGAAAAGCAGTGGATTAGTGCCGATTGAGCCGATCGTCATTTGCCAGTGTCCCGATAGTCACGTGGCAAGAATGCAAGCCCGGCGCCGTTCATGGTGAATGTCACAGGCATTTAATGCGCCGGCCATGTTCACGTCGCCGAACATGCCTATCTCCGGCGCTGCGAACGCAATCGTTCGCGCAACCCAAGGAAGATTCATGCGCACTGCTATTTCGCTGCTCGAACTCGCAATCGGCAGCGCCTTCACGATCGCCGTTGCGGCGTACGTGGCTCAAGGCGCAGTTGTGATGGCGCAGATCGCGCTGTGAGGCGCATCGCGTTGGGAGCGCAGGGCAGAAGCCCCGCGCTCCCGCGCACCTTTGGTTTCAGGAAATCCAGATCAGCAGCGCATCGCCGCGTTGCGCCGTGCTTTGAACGTATTTTCTCAGCGCTTCGAACTGCGCCTGTAGTCCCTGGCGCAATTCATCTTCGTATTCCGGTGCGTCGTCGGTGTCCGGACAAGCATAGAGACGCTGCTCGCGCAGCCAATTCATGTCAGGGTTTCTCAATCGGTCGGTGCCAGGGCCGTTCAAGAATGCCGCAAACGCATTCACGTTGTCCGGTTTGCGAAAGAGGGCGGGACCGTAACCCTGATCTGGTCCAAACGGCTCACCTTCGAAAAGCGAGCCGCCGTCCAGTTCAAACAAGTGGTGAAGCGCGTCCCAGGATTTCTGAATCGACATTGCCGCGCCGAAGTTCAGTACCGCGGCGCGTTCGCGAAGCGCTTTCGCCTTAGCGATCTCGGCCGCGAATTGCGGCGGAATGCGCGTCAGCATATCCGCTTCTCGATCCTCCCGGCGTTTTCGTGCAGCGGAGCGCTGAGCTTCGGGCATTCGCTCGATTTGTTGCTCAATGATCTCGTCGTGCATGCGTTTGGTGGCGAGCCCGGTCATACCGAGGACAAGCTCTGGATCACGCCGAAGGTGTTCCAGCGTCGCGGGATCAATCGCCAGCGCTGAGCAAATCATACCCATCGTGGCTCACCTCGCGGGACATAGTGAGGGCGTTAGCGCGTCGGTGTCGGCGGATCAGTCCGATAATCGTAGAAGCCGCGCTGCGTCTTGCGGCCAAGCCAGCCGGCTTCAACGTACTTCACAAGCAGCGGACACGGGCGATACTTGGAGTCCGCGAGGCCGTCGTAAAGCACCTGCATGATCGACAGACACGTATCGAGACCAATGAAGTCCGCCAGTTCAAGCGGCCCCATCGGGTGGTGCGCGCCAAGCTTCATTGCTTTGTCGATCGCTTCAACCGAGCCGACGCCTTCATACAAAGTATAAACCGCCTCGTTGATCATCGGGATCAGAACGCGGTTGACGATAAAGGCCGGGAAGTCTTCGGCGTTCGCGATTTGCTTGCCGAGGCTTTCAACGAACTTGATAGACGTATCGTAGGTCTCTTGGCTGGTGCCGAGGCCGCGGATGATTTCAACGACCTCCATCACCGGCGCCGGGTTCATGAAGTGAAGCCCGATGAACTTGTCGGCGCGATCGGTCGCTGCCGCGAGGCGCGTGATCGAAATCGACGATGTGTTCGACGCCAGGATCGCGTCCGGCCGCAACACGGCTTTCAGATCGGCGAACACTTTGCGCTTGGCTTCGTCCTGCTCGACGATCGACTCGATCACCAGATCGCACGGCGCCATGTCGCTCGCTTTTGGGGCGCCTTTGATGCGCTTTAGAGCAGCATCCATGTCGGCTTGCTTGATCGTGTTGCGCTGGACTTGGCGCGACAGATTCTTCGTGATGGTTTGAATGGCGGTGTCGATCCGCGCGGGATCGGCGTCGGTCAGCAACACATCGTAGCCGCCCAACGCGCACACGTGCGCGATGCCATTGCCCATTTGCCCGGCGCCGATGACGCCGACCGTGGAAATTTTGCTCATCTTGACCGTCATAGGCGCTTACGCGCCGCTGAAATGCAATTGTTGTTGCAGTGCAGCATGGCCCGTCGGCTTGTGCAAGGGGACTTTGCAACCCGCTCGCCCACCGGGGGCGAGCGGTTCGCGTTAGACGCCCGCCTTGGTCAGTTCGTCCATCAACTCTGGGACAGCAGTTTTGTAGTCAGCGACCAGGCCATAATCGGCGACTTGGAAGATCGGCGCGTCTTCATCCTTGTTGATGGCGACGATGACCTTTGAATCTTTCATGCCGGCCAAGTGCTGGATGGCGCCCGAAATGCCGATGGCGACGTAAAGCTCTGGCGCGACGACCTTGCCGGTCTGGCCAACTTGGTAATCGTTCGGCGCGTAGCCCGCGTCGACCGCAGCGCGCGAGGCGCCGACAGCTGCGCCAAGCTTGTCCGCCAGCGGCTCAAGCACTTTGTGAAACTCTTCGCTCGAGCCAAGCGCGCGGCCGCCCGAGACGATGCGCTTCGCAGCCGTCAGTTCCGGACGATCCGACTTCGCCATCTCTTCGCCGACGAACGCCGACTTGAACGGACCAGCCGGCGCCGCCGTGGTTTCAACCGAAGCGCCGCCGCCATTGCCGGCAGCTTTGAACGCCGTCGGCTGAACGACCAGAACCTTTTTCGGCTGCTCGTCCTTCACCGTGATGATCGCGTTGCCCGCATAAATCGGGCGCACGAACGTATCAGCGCCTTCAACGCCGATAACGCCAGATACTTGCATCACGTCGAGCTTTGCTGCGACGCGCGGGGCGACGTTTTTGCCTGTCGTCGAAGCCGGGAAGAGGATCGCGTCATAACCAGCCGCGAGCGGCGTGATCAGCGCTTCCATCGGCTCGGCCAATTGCTTGGCGAGCGTTGCGCCGTCTGCGTGCAGAACCTTGCGCACGCCATCGATCTTCGCCGCGGCGGCAGCAGCGCCGCCAGCGTTCGAACCGGCGACCAGCACATCCACATCGGCGCCCATCGCCTTCGCAGCGGTGACGACTTTGTTCGTCGCATCCTTCACGGACGCATTGTCGTGCTCAGCAACAACGAGAACGGCCATCTTAGATCACTCCCGCTTCTTTGAGCTTGCCGACGAGTTCAGCCGTCGTTTTCACTTTAATGCCCGCTTGGCGCTTGCCCGGCTCAGCCGTTTTGATCGTCTTCAAGCGCGGCGTGACATCGACGCCGTAATCGCCCGGCGCCTTCACATCGATCGGCTTTTTCTTCGCCTTCATGATGTTCGGCAGCGACGCGTAACGCGGCTCGTTGAGGCGCAGGTCGGTCGAGATAATCGCCGGCAATTCGACATCGATCGTTTGCAGACCGCCATCAACTTCGCGCGTCACCGTCGCCTTGTTACCGGCCAACACGATCTTCGACGCGAACGTCGCTTGCGGCCAATCGAGCAGGGCGGCGAGCATTTGCGCGGTGGCGTTGTTGTCGTCGTCGATCGCTTGCTTGCCGAGGATCACCAGATCCGGCTTCTCAGCGTCGATCACGGCTTTCAGAATTTTCGCGACAGCCAACGGCTCAACTTCGCCGTCGGCCTTCACCAGGATGCCGCGGTCCGCGCCGATCGCCAGCGCGTTGCGGAGCGTCTCCTGAGCCTGATCCGGGCCGATCGAAACCGCGACGATTTCCTTCACGCTGTCCTTCGCGTGACCACCGCCGCCTTCCTTCATGCGCACCGCTTCTTCGATCGCGATTTCGCAGAACGGGTTGATCGACATTTTGAGGTTCGAGAGATCGACGCCCGATCCATCCGGCTTCACCCGGACCTTGAGATTATAATCGAGCACCCGCTTGACCGGGACGAGGACCTTCATCGTTGAAATCCTTGGAGATTAGCGGCGCGTTGCTCACGCCAAATTCGCGGTCGCACATAAAGCCCGTAAGAAATGTCTCGTCAATGCGACTATCGAGGTCAGCACAGGCTTAGAGCGGCCCGCATCTAAGCCGCGATCGAGCGGCATCCAATGCCCGACACGTTTTTCTCGGAGACACGTCCATGAACCTGACCCGCCGACCACTGCTCTTGGGCGCCGCTGCGGCAAGCCTGATGGCGGGCAACGCCTTCGCGCAAAGCGCCGCCGACTTCAACGGCGAGTGGCACGGCGCTCTCAATATGGGTTCGCAGACATTGCGTCTGCGCCTCGTCATCGCCGACGGCCCGACCGCGACGCTCTACAGCGTCGACCAAGGCAATTCCGCCATCCCGGTCGGCACAACCACGATCGAAGGCGCGCGCCTCACGCTCACCATCCCCGTCATTCGCGCCAGCTTCACCGGTGAACTCCGCAACGGCCGTATCGAAGGGCAGTTCACGCAGGGCGGCACGCTGCCGCTCGTTTTCCAGCGCGGCGAGGCGACAACCGCCGCCACCGAAATGCTGACGCCAGCGCGCCTCGAAGCCCTCCGCGCCGGCATCAACACGCCGGCCATGGCTGCCGCCGCTAGCAAGATCGGCGGCCGCAGCATCGCGCTCGCCACCGGCCTTCGCGCCGTCGGCCACGAACAACGCGTCACCACCGCCGACAAATGGCACCTCGGCTCGATCACCAAGTCGATGACCTCAACGCTCGTCGCGCGCCTCGCCGAAGCAGGCCGCATCTCCTGGACCGACACAGTCGGCAGCGTGCTTGGCGCCGCCATCCCGGACATGCGCGCCGAATATCGCGACGTGACTTTCCGCCATCTCTGCAGCCACCGCAGCGGCTTGCCGGGCAATATCGAAATGGCGGATCTCATGCGCTTCTCGCGCACCAGCACCGACGCGCGAGAGGAGCGGGTCGCATATTCGCGCCTCGGCCTGCTGCAAACCCCGCGCGGCCCAAAAGAAGCGACGTTCGAATATTCAAACACCGGCTACATCATCGCAGGCGCGATGCTCGAAGCGAAGATGGGCGCTCCGTGGGAAGTCTTGATCCAAGACTACGTGTTCACGCCGCTCGGCATGTCGAGCGCAGGCCAAGGCCCTCCAGGCACGGCCGGCGCTTACGATCAGCCGCTCGGTCACAAGCCGAACGCCGCCGGCGTGATGGAGCCGCAAGCGCCGAATAGCGGCGACAGCGACAACCCTGTCGCGCTCGGCCCGGCAGGGCGCGTGCACGCCAATTTCGATGACGTGCAGAAATTTCTCACCTCGCATTGCGAAATGCGCTCGGGCTTCCTCAATCGCGAAAGCTGGCAGACTCTGCAGATGCCGCCATTCGGTGGGCCTTACGCCATGGGCTTTTCCCGCCAAGGCAACGCGCTCTGGCACAACGGCTCCAATACGCTTTGGTACGCCGAGGTGATGTTCGACCAGTCACGCGGCATCGTTGCAGCCGCCGCCGCCAACGACGGCCGCGCCGGTGATCTCCGCGCGCCGGTTGGCGCAGCGTTGATCGAAGCGGCGCAGGCGGTGGTCTAGCGGCTCAAAACACTCGGCCAATTTCCATTTGCGCTACGAATGTGCCCAGGAATGTCGCCTTCCCAACGCGTCTGAATCTCTGCGTTGTAGTTGAGATAAAGCCGGCCATCGACGATCCGCCAATTGTTCGGATTGCCTGAGGCTGTGTAGCCCTGGCTCACCGCCCATGCGCAATAGCCGCCATATTGCGGCAGGTAACGCGAAGGATTGGCGCGAAACGCCGCGAGATGCTCGGCGCTCGCGAAGCGATACTCGTAACCTTGGTGCGTGATGCGAAACTGCGTCGTGCCGCGCACCGGCCGGCCATCCGTGAAATACGCCACCGGATCATAACCGCCAACGGCAACGCGCGAGAGCACGCCGGTATAAACCGGCGCTTGGTCGGCATAAGCGGGGGGTGCAGCCGCCGTCACCAAACCAACGGCGACGCACACGGCCACAAGCATCGAACGAAACATCTTCGACTCCATCATCTCAATCACGCTTCCCGGCCGGATGCCCCGCGCAAGCTGGGCGCAGAGCCGGGACCCAGGGGTTTAGTTTTGAACGTTGCTGGATCCCGGCTCGCACCCCGGCCTTCGCCGGGGCTGCGTCCGGGAAGCGTCAGGCATGTGCACTTTTCATTGCAGGTGCAGTGGCGCTCGCAGCGCCACGCTCCGGCACAAACGCGCGCGCCAGATCGGAAAGCAGTCCCGCAATCTCGTTGCGACGGATCACCAGCAGCGCCAGCGAGCTGAACCAGATCGTCACCGCCGCCGCGAACAGCCCGCCGCCATCATTGTTCGGATCGATGCCGAGCGGCGTCCACAAATGGAAATTTACCGCGCCCGTCATCACCGCAAAACCAACAGCGGCGCCAAGCGCATTCAAGCGCGTGAAGCGAGGCAGGAGGCCGACGAGCAGCAGCGATGAAGCCACAAGCTCAGCCGAGCCAATCACGTACTGGCTGAAAAGCCCTGTGTGCCCAAACAAACCCGGCAGGCCAAGCGATCCAGCCCAGCCATCAAGCCGGCCAAAGATTTCCTGCGTCTTCGGATGATCCGTGAACTTGTAGCGCAGCGAGTCCAAAAACACCGCTGCCGCAAACACCGAAATCCCCGCCGGTGCGTAACGCTTAATACGATCGAGCATAATGCCCTCCTGCCCACGTATTCGCGGGGAGGGCAGCGCTGGTTACGCTAGCGCTAGCGTTGTTGCGCCAAGCGCTCACGGAGGCGGGTAAGGAACGGATCATCTGCGCCGCTCGTGGGGATAAGCGATTGCATATTGAAACTCATACGCTCCCGCCGTTCGCGTGAACGAAACTCTGTGTCGATCCGGAGCGGATATCCACCGGAAGCCGGATAGAGGCGACCGATATTGTCGCGTAGCGCGATGAAGGTCTGTCCAACGTCCAAGAAATAGGGACCGGTGCATTCGCCAAGCCCAAGTCCCGCGCCAGCTTCGGCGCCGCCTGTGAAGGCCATGCCGTCATCGCCGGGGCGTTCGGGCAGCCAATCTGGCAAGCGGTTCGGGTGCAAACGAACCGCACCTGCTTCGGTGTTTCCGCGATAGGCTTCGAAGATCTCCGTCGCGCCGTAGGCCAATACGCGCGGGTGATCTTCGTAGAGAAACGACGCGGTGTCCGTTGCCCCCTTGAGCGTTTCGACGACGGAAAGCTCCAAGACAAACTGATCTACGTATTCCGGCTGATGCTCAGGGACATTCGTTTCACCCGTGCTCAAATACCACTGGCCTTCGGAATAGCTACGCGAAACGATGTGGCGGCCAGTCACGCGAACGATTTGGATTGTGTCAGCCTTGCTCGCGATTTGCGAAACAAGATCGCCGCCGACGTAGCGGCCGTTGTCCTGGTATCGTGGCAACGAGCACGCGTTGGCGGGAGGGGATACTATCGTCGCCAACGCAAACAGCGTCACCACGAGCGACAGGTGCGCAATCCGAGAAATCATCATTCCGAAATCTCGCGCCGCCGCGCGAAACTCGCAACTTTCCAGCCACGCCCGCACGCGATCGTTACCACCGCAAAAACCGCGAGCCCACCAGTGCGCCCAGCGCTGCGCACACAGCAATCGCCAGCGTGTACCACGTCGTCACGAAGGCCACGGAATCCGTCGGGCAATACATCGCGTAGGCCATCGCCGACACGCCGCCTGAGAGCGCGCCGATCGCAGCGCCCGTCAGTGTAATCCGCGTCGGCGCAAACGCGCGCATGAACCAGGTCAGCAACGCCGCCGCCGGCACAGCCAAGATCGGAATAAGCACAACGCACCAGGGCGCGCGTCCTTCGCCACCCATCCATGCCTGCCAGCGTTGCTCCGGCATTTCCCCCATCAGCGCCGTCGCTGTCGCAATCGCGCAGATCGCAACGAACAACACCACCGCGCCAATCCGCCAGCCAAGCGGCCGGCCCGGCTTCATCAACTGCACCGCGATCGGCAGGATCACCGCCGCCGCCAGCGCCGCGAACATCGACTTCATCATGATCGGCATGCGCGCTGTGCCAATGTCAGGGCGAACGCCGAGGCCAATCGCAACGAGCAAGCCCGCAACGACCAACCCAGCCACCAACGTAATCGCCAGATTCATCCGCCAGCGCGGTTTCTTCGCCGGTTCGACGCCGCGCGCCAGCGCGTTGATGAGATCATCCGTCTTCACGTCGCCTGCTCCTGGCCCATGAGACGCATCAGCGTCTTCAGGCCGCGATGAATCGAGATTTTGATGTCGGACTCCGTCAGCCCCGTCGCGTCCGCCGTTTCCTTCACGCTCTTCTCTTCGAGCTTCACCATGCGAATGGCGGTGCGTTGTTTTTCGGGGAGCTTGTCGAGCAGGGTGGCGACATCGCGCTTGGCGTCGCTCGCTTCGTAGTCCGGGTCAGGTTCGCCAACATCGACGCCATCGAGCGAAGCATGCGCGCGGTGCTTCGCGCGGCGGAGAAAATCGATCAGCCGGTAGCGCGCGATGGCGTAGAGCCACGCCGTCAGTGGATAAGTCGGGTCGTAGCTCTCCCGGCGCGTATGGAGCGCCACCAGCGTCTCCTGCACCAGATCCTCCGCGTCCTCGGTCCGCCCACGCAACCGCGCCCGGAAAAAGGCGCGGAGCAGCGCCGCCGCCTCCGTCAGGAACGCGCGCGTGGCGGCTTCATCGCCGGCGAGACCCTTCAGGAACAGGGCCTTGAGTGCGGCTTCGTCGGCCAAATCCCCTCGTTACAAATCGAGTACGTCGCCGAGTGTTGCCCGGTTACACCTGGACGACCTGTAACATCCGTCTTAGCAAAAGAAGGCTGGGTACCAGGAGAGCCAATGTTCGGCCGACGCAAGAAATGCGCGCTGCTGATCGACTTCGACAACGTGCTCGGCATGACGAGCGGTGAATTCACAACATCCATAGCCAAGTGGATGGAATGGCTCGAAGACGGCGCTTTCGATGAAAAACGTCAAAAGCGCAAATTCCTGATCAAGCGCGTGTACTGGAATCCGCTCTACGATAGGTACCGCGAACAGTTCGAAGCCGCTGGCTTCGAAGCTTTCGCCTGCGCAGCCATCGCCAAGAGCAAGAAGAGCTCGGCCGACATGGTCATCACCCTTGATGCTGTGGATATCGCCGCAGGGACGAGGGGCCTCGAAGAAATCATCCTGCTGACCTCCGACACCGATTTCGTGCCGGTGGTGAATCGCCTGCAAGAGCGCGAGCTCGAAGTCGTCGCCATGGGCCACGAGCAGAACCCGACAGCCGCCGTCTATCGCGAGTACGCCGACAACGTGGTGCTGCGAAACGCGTTCATGGATGCGTTCAAGTACGAGCGCCCGAAGCGCAAATGGTTCGGCCTTGTGCGCGTGAAGCCGCCTGCGCCAAAACCCGCACCGGCGCTCACGCAAAAACCGGGTGGGGCGAAACTCACGCCGCTCGAACTTGCTGCCGAACGCATCGTCCACGCCGCGCAAGGCGTCGGCGGCGCGATGCTGAGCCGCAAAGCCGCGATTTTGGCGCTGCGCGATGTACCCGGTTTCAACACCGGCGGCACCAATGCGTGGCTCGGCCATGGCTCATACGCGAAGATGCTGTTGGTAATCGCCAAGAAGCGCACCGATCTGCGGCTCTATTCGTATCGCAATGGCGGCGTCGCGGTGGCGTATCGTTCACCGGAAGCGGCGGCTGAGCAGCGCCGCTAGCGCCGCCGAAACGGGTCAGCCGGATACACACCCAAAATCGTCAACGACGATGAGAAGAACGCCAATTCTTCCATCGCGAACTTCAAGCCGCGCTCTTCGGGATGGCCCTCGACTTCGCAGAAGAACATAGCCGCCGAGAACGCACCGCCTTCGATGTAGCTCTCGATCTTCGTCATGTTGATGCCGTTGGTCGCAAAACCGCCGAGCGCTTTATAGAGCGCCGCCGGCACGTTGCGCACGCGGAAGACGAAGCTCGTCATACAGGGGCCGTTGTTCGCAGGCGCGCGCTGTTCTTCGCGTGAGAACACCAAGAAGCGCGTCGTATTGTGTGCCGCGTCGGCGATGTCGGCCTTAAGAACATCGAGACCGTAGATGTCAGCAGCAAGCGAAGAGGCGAGCGCGCCGATCTTCGGATCGCCAAGCTCAGCAATCTCACGCGCCGCACCAGCGGTATCCGCAGTCTTCACCGCGACAACGCCAAGATCGCGCAATTGCTGACGGCATTGGCCGAGCGCTTGCGGATGCGAGCGCACATGCGTCAGACCTTCAAGCTTCGCGCCTTTCAGTCCTAGCAATTGGTGACGGATCGGCACGAAACGTTCGCCGACAATATAGAGCCCGCTCTCTGGAATGAGCGTGTGGACGTCCGCAACCCGGCCCGCGACCGAATTTTCGACCGGGATCATTGCATAACGAGCCTGACCCTCGCCCACGGCCGCAAACGCATCTTCGAAGCTCGCGCACGGCAAAGGCTCGAGATTTGGATAGGCGGCATGTGCGGCGATGTGAGAGTTCGCCCCAGGTTCGCCTTGAAAGGAGATACGTTCGCTCATAGGTCGCGAGCGTTAGCGCAGGCGGCGCTGAAAAGGAAAGAGCTCACCCGCATGAGCATGGGCGAAACCGCAGAGCGCGCCATTCTGGCGCAAACGCGCCGGGGCTTGCGGACATTGCTCGCAGTGCCCGCCGCGCGCGCCGCAGGATTGGCGAAAGTCGAAGACCTTGAAATTCCCGGACCGGCCGGTCAGCTTCGCGCTCGCTATTACGAAGCTGCCGATGCGATCGATGCGCCGCTGCTTGTCTACATCCATGGCGGCGGCTTTGTGTGCTGCGATATCGATACGCACGACTCGATCTGCTCGTGGCTCGCGAAATCATCGCAAGGCCGCGTGCTCGCGATCTCTTATCGCCTCGCGCCGGAAACGCGCTTTCCCGGCCAACTTGAAGACGTGCGCGCGGCTTGTGCTTGGGCGTTTCAGAACGCGCCGCATCTTGGCGCAACGCCAGAGAAAATTATTATCGGCGGCGATAGCGCCGGCGCTTATCTCGCGGCCACCGCAGCCCTCGAACTCAATCGGATGACGCCTGGCGCGGTGCCGCTGCAAGTTCTGCTTTATCCCCTCGTCCACGTTCAGGATTCGCTCTGGGCCGATGAGGAGCTGCGCAACTTCCGTTTTCTCGGCCGTGTCGCCGCGCTCTACATCGCGCGCAGCTTAGGCGCAGAAGCGCTGCCATCTTTGCTCGATGTTGATCTCTCGGCTGCGCCGCCAACCATCGTCGCCGGTGGTGGCCCGATGGACCCGGTGCGCAATGACGCCAAAGCGCTCGTCGATGCGCTGCGAAAAGCTGGCGTCAGTGTCTCCGAGAAGAAATATCCCGTGCTCATGCACGGCGGGCTCAACTTCACGGCCTATTCTAAAACCGCCACTACAGCTTTGCAGGACGTTGGCCAGCTAGTGCGTGAGGCGTTTGCCCGCTAAACATCCGCCACGAACTCGGGGGAGGATGTCTGATGCGCTTTATGATGATCGCCGGCGCGCTCGCGCTGGTTGCCGCGTGCACCGCAAGCTGCAACGCAAAATGCCGATGCCGGCTGTGCGATGTCAGTGTCGACGCCGTGGCGGCCGCTGAGCGGCACGGAATTTACGATCGAAGCCAGCACGATGGGCGCGGATTGCGCCAAGGCCGTCGCGACCATTGTCGTGCGCAACGTCCAAGGCGAGGTGCTGTGGGCCGAAGCGCATCAAACCGATCACGTCATGCTGCTCGCACCAGCGCGTGATCCTGCCGCAATGCGTATGGCGCTTTCGGAATGGATTGCGCCGGAAACCAACCTTTCCAGCACAGTGGGATCCGAAGCTTGGAATTCACGTGACTTGAAGTCGCGG
>JADMIO010703205.1_pt1 | contig 56361 bp, 51 predicted proteins | sample 8958161 | NCBI WGS metagenome assembly JADMIO01 (sample SAMN16585339, study PRJNA669376) | soil metagenome | isolation source: Crop rotation soil | place: USA: Cullars Rotation, Alabama | collected 2011
GCCGCGACTTCAAGTCACGTGAATTCCAAGCTTCGGATCCCACTGTGCTGGAAAGCTCTTTCAATTTCTTGATGCCCGTTGTGGCCATCGCCGCGATTGTCGCCTTCCCCCGAACCTGTTTCTTACCACTGGTTGAACGTTTTTTCCAGCAGGATTCGGCGTCTCATTGCGCTTTAGCGCAGATGCAGGTGGAGTCTGTCGCGCTGCGACGGACTTTGCCCGCGCAGCGGGCACATTGAAGTGTGGCAGTGATCTGGACGCTCGAACGATTCCGTCGCTTGACGCTACGCTCGGCGACGGGGTTTTCGCAGCGCGAAAACCGCTACCACGCAACGCGAACCTGCCCACTTGGTTTGGATATACCCTGCTCATTTCTCTTTCGCCAAATACGCCTCCAATTGCTCGAAGGTGCCGGTCCAGCCCTGGGTCATGCCGGCGCGGCCGTCATCGAAGGTTTTGCGTTCTTCGGCGGTGGCATCGAACGGGAGCCACTTGATGGAGAGGGTGGTTTTGCCGGCGTGCTCGGTGAGCGTGGTTTCAGAGAGCATTTGCACGGGCCATTGCGGCGCGAACGGATGTCGGGTGACATTGCCGTCCTTGTCCGAGAATGAATTCACCAAGAGCACACGGCTGGGTGGTTCGATCTCTTTATAGATGAATTTGCCCCACATCTCCTTGCCGTCGGGCATTTTCATGCAGTAATGGAAGAATCCGCCGGGACGGAAGTCGAGATGTGCGACGGGGATGGTGACGCCTTTGGGGCCGAACCATTGCATGAGGCAGTCGCGTTCGGTCCAGGCTTTCCAGACGAGGTCGCGCGGGGCGGCGAATTCGCGCGAGATGGTGAAAGGTTCGCACTGCGATTTGGAAAGGAATTCGCTGAGGCGTTCAAGGGTCTGTTTGCCGCCTTCGATGGCGCCGAATTCCTTGATGACGAAGTCGCGCTGGTCGGGCGTGGGGAAAACCATGCGCGCGGTGATACGGGTGCGGTCGGGCGCAAGAGCCTCGAAACGCCAGGTGGCCTCGAAGCCGACGCCGGGCCCGCCTTCGCGATGACCACCATTCACGAATTGGATCATCTCGGGTTTGACGATCTTTTTGAAGATGGCTTTGTTTGGATATTTGGTGCCATCGGGGCCGACCATCTCGTGCTGCCAGACGCCGCCTTCGCGAAATTCATGTCTTTCGATGGTGGAACGGAAGCCGCGCGGGCCCCACCAGTTGACAACGTGTTTGGGGTCGGTCATGGCTTCCCAGACGAGGTCGCGGGGAGCGTTGTATTCGCGGGTGATGACGATTTCGCGGTTGGATGTGTCTTCCATGATTGGTTGATGGTTGAAAATTGCGGGTTAAAGGTTGCTGGATGAGGCGCGCGACGCGAGAAGCGGTATGCAGTTGTTTGGTTTAGCGTTCGGAAGATTTATTTTCTCCTCTCCCCTGCCCTCTCCTCGTTTGGCGAGGAGAGGGGGATCAGTAGCGAATCGCTGGTGATCCGGGAGTTTTAAGCGACGGTCATTTATTTTTTGTTCGGGCAATTGATCATCCAGCGGATGCCGTAACGGTCGGTGAAGCTGGCGAAGTAGGCGCCCCAAAACATGTCGGCCAGGGGCATCTCGACGGTGCCGCCGACGGAGAGGCCTTGGAAGAGGCGTTCGGTTTCGGCGCGGGTGTCGGGTTCGAGGCTGATGTGGATGTTATTACCCTGGGTGAGCTTGAAGCCCATGGATTCAGGCGCGTCGGTACCCATGAGGGAATGGCCGGCGAGGATGGGCAATTCGATGTGCATGATGAGGTTGGCATCCGCCGGGGCGACCGGTGGACAGTCCGGATTCGGCGGAGCATCCTTAAAGCGATGGATGGGGCCGCGGAATTCGGTTTTGAAAACAGATTTGTAGAAGTTGAAGGCTTCTTCAGTGGAGCGAGGGAAGTTAAGGTACGTGTTGACGCGGGACATAATGGTTGGTGGATAGTTAATTGTTGATGGTTGATAGTTTTGGATCGTCCTTATGAAATGGTCAGGAGAGCAAGGCCATCACCAAGCGGCGGTCGCTTTCCAGGTGGTTCTTAAGCTGGTTGATGATCTGGGTCCAGCCTTGCAGGAAATTTTCGCGCGCGAAGCGCGGCAGGGGCGGAAATTTATCAAGGCCTTCGTGGGTGAGACGGAGACGAGTGCGGTCGCCCTCCGGAAACAACTCGAAGGTGACGAGGGATTCTTCGGTGTGGTCATCGAAGCGCATGGTGTAGGCGAGTTTTTTGCGCGCGACGGCTTTGGTGACCTGGCAGTAGTAGCGCGAGGTGCGGCCTTCGCGCTGGATGGTGAATTGAAATTCAAAGCCGGCGCGGGGTTGAAAATCCTCGGGATCGATGTACCAACGGCGGAGGTCTTCGGCGGTGGTGAGGGCTTTCCAGACGAGGTCCACTGGGGCGGCAAAGGTGCGTTCGACGACGAGCGGCGCGGTGTAGGCGGCGAGTTGTTCAGCGAGTTTTTCCAGGCTCTGGGACATGCCGGCTTCGAAGCCGCCGATGTATTTGCCGGCCTCGGGCGTGGTTTTGGAGACGCGGGATTTGAGCGTGAGCAGCGTGCGATTTTTGCGTTCCGTGAAGATGAGTTCGTGGAGAAACTCAAAAATGAGGTTGCCTTCTTCATTGAGCGCGCCGGTGGTGAAGAGGAGGCGTTCGGGCGGATGGACTTCGCGGAATTCTCCACCCATGGGATAGCGGGCGCCGTCCGGAGCGCGCATGACGACGTGGATGGCTTTGCCGAGCTGCACGTCCCAATCGCAAACGGGATTGGTGAAGCCGCGCGGTCCCCACCATTCGGCGAGGTGCTTGGGATCGGTCCAGGCGCGCCAGACGAGTTCGCGGCGGGCTTCGAATTCGCGGGTGATGATAAATTCCTGGCCGAGGAAATCACCGGCCGGTTTGGTTTGCGTCTTCATTTCTGTTCTCCTTCGCTGGCGCTTTTATCCTGGCCTTGGTTTTCCTTGGCTTGGAGTTCCTTTAGATATTCACCGAGACGATCAAAGCTTTCCTCCCAGAATTTCCGGTATTCCTCGATCCACTGCTGGGCTTCCTGCATGGGGGCGGCATCGAGGTTGAGGCGATGGATGCGGCCATTGCGGCGGCGGCGGATCAAGCCGGCGGTCTCAAGCACGCGGAGGTGCTTGGAGACGGCCGGGAGGGACATGGAATAAGGCCGGGCAAGTTCGGTGACACAACTATCGCCTTTGGCGAGGTCCTGAAGGATGCGTCGGCGCGTGGGGTCGGCCAGCGCCGCAAACGTGCGATCCAAGGAGTTGTCCAAACATTTAACCATATGGTTAACTATTGACTCAAGATGAGAATTTGGCAAGAGGAAATTTTTATAACTTGGTTAACTTGTTATTGGATAGTGAATAACAACAAAGATGCAAAGGGAATTAATTCAGCCGCGAAGAGGGGCCAAAAACAAAAACGCCTAAAACGGTCACATAATACTCGCAGACGAGCCGTCTGCGCTCCTAAGGACTAAACGTCACTTCGTTTCGTTCCTGGCGGTGGCTTGTTTGGCGGTCCAATCGGCGAAGGCTTTGTCGACGTCGTGGCCACCGGCTTTGAGGGAGGCGTTGATCTGGTCTTTGTACTTCTGGAAGATCGCGGTTTTCTCCGGGGCACTGCCGCCATCGACGGCTTCTTCGCGGGCGGTTTTGAGGAGGTCGAGGATCTTGGCCTTCTCGGCATCGGTGAGGCCGGGGATGATCTGGCAATAGGCGTCGTAGGTGACCTTGACTTTGTTGTAGGTCATCTTGTCTTTGATGACTTCGACCTGCGCGGGCGTGAGTTTTTCTCCGAGTCTGGCAAAGAAATAATCGTGCAGCGTTTTGGATTCAGCCTGCAGGCGGTCGGCACGATTGGCAAACGTGACGTCTTTGCCGAGGGCGCGCAATTGGGCATCGATCAAGGCATCGCGCGCGCGCATGACGCGGTAGTGGGCGATGACGAGGTCGTGCACCATGTGGATGACTGCAGGGTCGGTGAGGTCGGCGGCTTTGATGATCTCCACGGCGCGATCTTCCAGGGTGGTCGCGTAGAGGGCCTCGATCTCGGCGGGGGTGACCGGCGGGGTGTTGCTCTGGGCTCGAACCGCCTGGCTGCCGAGCGCCAAAGACAACATGAGCACGGTGGAACAAACGCGGGGTTTCATATTGATGCTGTTTTAACGCGCTTGCCCGCTTTAGTCACGGAAAATATGTCAAGGCAAGGCGCCAAAATAGAAGCTGACGGAGCCGGCGAATTCCGCCTCCTGCACGGTGGGCTGGCCTTGGGGTCCGCTGAAGCGCGCTTCCTTGAACTTGCTGCCGATGGGCGGGATGGCGTCCAAAAACGCGAGTCCGCCTGACGGAGCCGCAGCCCAGGCTTTGCCAACGAGGTTGGTGGACGGGAAACCGGGATTGAACACCTCGAGATATTTCTGTTCGCCCTGGTTGAGCACGGTGATGGGACCTTCCCGGGTATCGAGCTGCAGCCAATGCCAGTTGGCGAAGAAGCCCTTGAACTCGGGGTATACCCAGCCGCGATAACCGGTAAGCGTGTCGTTATAGTCATTCTCCCAGACGCCCTGGGTGACGCCGCGCTGGCGGTTTTTCCAGACGCGAAACGGGCCGTCGCCAAACCAGCGTTTGTGGGTGACGAGATTCTCGGGGTAATCGAAGGTGACACCGGGCGTGTCGTTGGTGCCGTGCGTGAAATAGGTGTAGCTGCATTGGATCCAGCCATTGCCATCGATGCGCCAGAGGACGGACTTGAAATCACCATCGTATTTCGCGACGACCACGGCGTCCGGGCCGTCATCGGTGAAATGAATGTCACGGAGCTTGGCGCTGCCGGCAGTGAGGGTTGGCCCGTTGGTGAGGGAGAATTTCTTATCGCCACGCTGCACACCGAGCAGCAGGCCGGTTTCCTTGCTGATGGTCACGGTCAAATCGCCGGTGCGCACCTCGATCATGCCGTTGGTATCGGTGGGGACGGCGTGATGCGTGGCGGGTTCTTCGGCCAGCCGGTGGGACGTGTCTTTCTTCAACGGCCAGGTCCAGATCCACAGTTCGCGGCCGGTGGGATCGCTCACGCGTAAGGCAAGGGCATCGGCGTCTTTCGTAGAAGGCGGAGTGAACTTGAACGTGCCGGTCTGACCGGGCGCGATTTTCGGCGTCGGATTCACGGCGCCCGACGCGATCACTTGCATGGTGCCTTTGGCATCGGGCAAGGCGTACTTGCGCAGTTCCCAATCGAACCGGCAATCGGCAGTGTCCGTGAAGCTGAAATGATTTTCCACGGTGAAGACGCCGGATTTTTTATCGCGCTTGATCTGGATGGGCGACCAGATCTCTTTGATCGTGTAAAAACTTCCTTCGCGCTGGCGATAAGGGCCGACGATGCCGTCGGGCGCCTGGTTGCCCGCGGTATCGATCTCGCCGGTGTCGGGACGTTTCACGCCGTCATCGGTCAAAGCCCAGATAATGCCGCCACCGAGATATTTGCTCGCGGTCATCATGCGCCAGTAATCATCCAGACCCGCGCCCGCGCCGCCATCGAAGAGGCCATGCATGAATTCCGTGGGCATGTAGATCTGCGGCGGCAGATTGGATTCCGCGTAAGTCTTGCCGTTGGCATGGTAATAGAGCGGAACGCCGTTGGCGGCCTGTTCGGCCTGATCGTATTGCAGATAATGCGCGGTGTTCACGCCGTTGAAGGCGGCCCAGGGGTGCAACACGCGACGTTGTTGCGGATCGTATTCCGGATACAAGTGGTCGAGGTTGAGATTGAAACCACCTTCGTTGCCGTTGTCCCAGAAAAGGATGCAGGGATGGTTCACATCGCGCTCCACCATCTCCTTCACGAGTTTGGGCCCGACATTGTCATCGTAATGATTGTGCCAGCCGCCGATCTCATCGAGCACGTAAAGGCCCAGTTCATCACAGAGGTCGAGGAATTGTTCGTCCGGCGGATAGTGGGACATGCGGACGACGTTCATGTTGGCGTCCTTCACGGTATTGATGTCCAGGCGATGCACCGCTTCGCTCAAGCAACGGCCGGATTCCGGCCAGAAGGAATGCCGGTCGGCGCCCTTGAGGATGATGCGCTGGCCGTTCAGGTAGAAGCCATCGCTATCGCGCACTTCGAATGTGCGGAAGCCAAAGCGTTTGGTCACTTGGTGGATGATTTTGCCATCGCGCTTCAATCGGAATTGCGCCTGGTAAAGGTTCGGCGTCTCGGCGGTCCAGAGTTTGGGAGCAGTGAATTGAGATTTGACCTGAAACTTCGCGCCGGTCGAATTGGTGGCTCCGTCACCGGCATCGGAAATGTAAGTACCCGAAACCGCCACACCTACATCCGACCCGTTCAAGGTCTGGACCTGCGCTTCCACCTCATCCGTTTTAGCCGCGCCGTCCAGATAGACGTCCGCGGAAAAATTACCGTCCGCCCGGGCATCCACCGAGACCTGCCGGATGAATTCCGACGGCACGGCTTCGAGATAAACGGGCCGGAAAATACCGCCGAAGACCCAGTAATCGGCGAGGCGTTCGGCGCGATTGACCGATTCGTTGGCGGAATGCCGGGCGACATCCACCTCCAGCTTGTTCGTCGCGCCGAACTTCACGAGCGGCGTCACTTCATAACGAAAGCGATAGAAACTGCCTTGATGGATCGGCCCGGCGGATTTGCCGTTGAGCTTCGCCTCCGTGTCCGTCATCGCGCCATCGAACACAAGAAAGACACGCTTGCCGGCCCATTCATCGGGGATCGGAAATTCGTGCTCGTACAAGCCATGTTCATCGTAGGCGTTGGTAAGGTCTTTCTTGTAATTGAGCGTGCCATAACCTTGTACATCCCACTGCGAGGGCACGGGCAAATTGGTCCAATAGCCCGAATGCGCGCCGCTGGTACACATGAACTTCCATGGCACGGGATCATCCTTGCCGTGGCCGGAAAGCATCTGGACCTGGGTTTCCTGCGCACGAACCAAACCGGTGACCGCCAGCGACAGCGCGATGGCGAGGGATGCGGCTTTCATCAGTGGATTAACCTTTCAAGTGGTTGCGGAATTCAGTCGGGGTCATGCCGGTATGATGCCGAAAGAAATGGCTGAAGTAAAACTCGCTGGAGAAGCTCAACTGGCCGGAGACGTCCTTGATGGAAAGTCGCTTGTCCGCAAGCAGCAGACGCGCCTGGTCCAGACGCGCGCGCTGGATGTGTTCGTGGATGGTGCCCTGGCCGGATTTTTGGAACGCAGCGCGGAGGCCGGAATAGCTGACCTTACCGACGATGGCGAGTTCCTTCGCCTTCCAATCGCGCAACGGATTTGCCGAAATCGCGTTCAACACGCGGATGACCGGTTCCGGGAGTTCGGCGTGCGGTGAATCCAGGAGTTTACGGGAGATAAGGAGCTTGCCGAGCATCTCGGTGATGCACATATGCACCTGCCATTCCCAACCGGTCGGCCGCCGGCGAACCAGACGGTGCAGTTCCGCCTGCGTGCGGGCAACGAGGCGAAAATCGTCCAACACGAATTCCGCATTATCCTCATCCCGAAATTCTTCGTGCCAGAATTCCAGGCCCGGGCCGCCGAAACGAAAGCCGGTGATGTTCAGGTGCTTTCCCGCGGCCGGCAAATAGGTGCGCGGCTTGCTCATGTCCAGCAGCCAGACGCTTTTGCCGCGCTTCAATTCGAACCGGGTGGATTTGTATTCCAATTCGCCCGCGCCGGAACCGACCCAGAACAGGTGCGCGCCGGGTTTTTCAAAACGCTCATGCCGGTCCACCTGCTCCACCCGGCGGGAACCGATGGAAAAGAGATGCCACAGCAAACGTCGCGCGACCGGCGACGGATCCACGAAAATCAGTTTGTCTTCCGGCTTGGCAGGACTCGACATCACCTCTTGTTTATCAGAATCCGCCATATCATGTCCACTGCATCGGCCAGGCGTAGGTTCCGGGTTTGATGGTCAGAAGGAAGCGTTCATCGCCTTCGACAGCCAGCGTGGCCACGCCGGGCGCGAGTTCGCGCACGACGGCCAGACGCGACCAACCCATGCGCCGGACCAATTCGGCGGCGGTCGCCCCGCCTTCGGCAAATACCTGTTCCACGCGCAACTGTCGCAAAACCTTTTCAGCCACCCGCACCACGTGGTCGGAAAAGCGTCCCGCCACCGCCGCATCCCGCACCTGGGGCAGGCCGACATTCAGGATGACCCGGGAATGGGTTTCAAACGCCGCTGCCACACGCTGGGTGACCGCCGCCACCGCAGCCGGGCTGAATTCCGCGCCCCACGATAATTCCTGCGGCAGGGAAAACACGGGCACTTTATGCTGGCGCGCTGTGACGACGAATTTCCGCGCCGCCTGCGTGGACGTGCCGATCACAAAAAATTCTTTGCCGCCCTGCCCCTGCTCCGTCGCCGCGCCGCCATTGGTAACCGCCTGGGTTTGGGCAACGAGCAGTGCGTTGAAAAATTCCGCGCCGCCGGCTGGCAACATTTGCGGATGGCAACTGGCCGTCCACCCCTGGACATCGGCCACAGATTCCGCATCGCCGATCAAAATGGTGCCTGCGGTCAATTCCTGGCCGCCGTTCGCCGAGCGTAATTGGAAGGTCTGCGGCACTTTCAACAATTGCAGCACCTGGCTCGAACGCCGGGGATAATGCGGGTCGTGCGCAAACTCGGTCTTATGTAAAGGCCGACCGCGCAAAAAATATTGTCCTTCTTTGATCGTGCGACCGAGCGAGGGATTGGCCGGCAACAACAACGCGCGCTCGAGCTTGAGCTGTTTCATGACCGCCTCCACCTCCGCTGTCACTTGGCCGCGCAGGACAGAATCGACCTTCTTGTAAATCCAGAGCGCACCCGCCGTGCTCAACAAGCGGGCGGCGGTGGCGGCGCGTTTGGCCGCTTCCGCGGGATCACAAGAGCGCGAATCGGTGTCCACGCAGACGAGGTCCGCCGCGCCGCCGGGCCGGCCGCTGCGCACGATCTCCGCGCGCAAGCCGTGGCGCAACCCCACAGCGCCGATTTCAGCGGCGCCGGTCAGGTCATCTGCGATCACTCCAATCATGATAAAATCATTTCTTGCGGCGGCCCAAGGCCAGGCCGGCCGCGACGTTGACGGCGGAAAACAAACTGGTCGCATCCGCCCTGCCCTGCCAGGCGATATCGAACGCGGTGCCATGATCCACGGAAGTGCGCACGATAGGCAGGCCAAGCGTGATATTCACGCCGGTATCGAACGCCAGCATCTTGAACGGGATATGGCCCTGGTCGTGATACAACGTCACGATGGCGTCGTACCGTTTGCGTTGAGCGGTGGTGAATACGGCGTCCGGCACCAGCGGCCCGGTGACATCCAATTTCCTTTTTTTTGCCTGCTTCACGGCGGGTTCCACAAACCGTTCTTCCTCGCGCTGGCCAAACAGACCGTGTTCACCCGCATGCGGGTTCAGCCCGCAAACACCGATGCGTGGCTGGCGTCCCAGCATCCAGCGCATGGTTTCCGCCGTCAGTTCGATGACGTTCAACACGCGTTCCACGGAAAGTTTCTTCGGCACTTCATGGTAACCGATATGCGTGGTGCACATGCTGACGGTGAGCTTGTCCGAATAAAGCATCATGCAACTGCGCGGCGCTTTGGTCAGGGCGGTGAAAATTTCCGTGTGGCCGGGAAATTTCACGCCGGAAAGCTGTAACGCTTCTTTATGGATGGGCGCGGTGACGACACCTTCGATCTGTCCCGCCAGCGCCGCGGCGATCGCATGTTCGATGTAGAGATATCCGGCACGTCCACAGGCGGCAGAAACTTTGCCGGGCTTGATCTGGCGGGCGTTGATCGCGCCGCAATCCACGATCACCGGCGCGGTCGCGGTGCGGGCTTTTTTCCATCCGGCCAGTGAGACAACCGGCAACGCGCCATTGAGTTTTCCACCCGCAACCCGGTCCAGCACGCTGGCATCACCGAACAGTACCGGCGTGCAAATCTTCAACACTTCGGGCGCGGTCATCGCGCGCAGGCAGATCTCCGGGCCGATGCCGGCGGGATCGCCGAGGGTCAGGCCCAGGATGGGTTTGGTGTGGCGGCGAAGGCTCATGCGGCGCCGTTCAAGAGATGCAACTCCACCATCTGGTGGCGGATCATCTCCACTTCGATCTTGGGAAGGCAATGCAACGGCGGCAGCACTTCCGGCGCGCACAATCCGCGGCAATGCACCGCGGCTTTCAAGGCCGCGAGCGATTCATTCAACGTGCGGCCTTTTTGGTACAACGCCGCCACGGCGCTCATGCGGGCGTAAAGCGTTTCAGCTTTGTGCCAGTCGGCGGATTTGGCGGCGGCGCACAATTCATGGCAAACCTCGGGAATGAGATTGCCGACACTGGGCACGATGCCATCGGCGCCCAGTTTCAATCCCTTTTCCATCAGGGCGCCCACGCCGATGAACACGGAGAAATCTTTTTTGCCCCCAAAGCGTTTCAACAATTCCTCCACGCGCTGGGGGTTATTTTCGGAATCCTTGATGCCAGCGAGACGCGGATGGCCGAGCAAACTTTCGACCACATCCAGCGGGATCGAGATGCCGGTGGTGGCGGGCATGTTATAGACGATCAGCGGACCTTGCAGGCCATCCATCAAGGTACGATACCAAGCGGCGAGTTGATCTAGTTTTACCTTTTCCGAAATGGGCGGGTGCGCCACCACGGCGTCCGCGCCCGCCTGAAAAAATGCGTTGGCAGCGGACAGATCAGACAGGCGGATGTCGCCCAAACCGACGAAAACCAAAGTGCGCTTGGCGGCGCGTTTGACGGTCAACTCGACCAGCTTCTGATGTTCATCGCGCGGCACATACGCGCCTTCGCCTGTGGTGCCAAGCACAAAGATGCCCTCGACCTTGCCGGCGATCAGCGAGTCGACCAGCCGGTTCAACGCCGCTTCATCCAGCGTCCTTTGCGGTGTGAATGGCGTGACCATCGGCACCACCGCCCCATGATATTTCAATCCGTTTTTCATCAGAAAGATGCTTCGTAAATTTTTATGGCGTCGGCCTCGTCCAGCGCGCGCAGGTTGTTCTTCAAGAGGCGTGTCACCTGCATCGCCGAACGGGCCAGGCCGGGAATAGCCGCACGGGGAATGGACAGGTCGGAGAGCCGTTGCGGCGCGCCGCAGTCCCGGGAAAGTTGCGTGAGAAAATCCACGCCGTGTTCCGCCGTGGTGACCGGGGAACCGTTGCGCGCCACACCCAAGGCGACCGAGATATCGGCATAGCGTTCGGGCGCGGCGGAAAAATTGAAACGCGACACGTGCGGGAGCAGCAATGCGTTGGCGATGCCATGGGCGATGTGGAATTTTCCGCCCAACGGATACGACAAGGCATGCACCGCTGCCGTGTTGACGGGCCCCAAACACAATCCGCCATAAAGACTGCCCAAGGCGAGCGCGGTGCGCGCGGCGGCATTGCGTCCGTCGCGGACGGCGGGGAGCAGATTGCGCGAGATCAATTCAATGCCGCGCAGCGCGTAGTTATCCGTGATGGGATGCGCGAATTTATTCGCATACGCCTCGATGCAATGAGTGAGCGCGTCCAAACCAGTCGCGGCGGTGACTGCGGACGGAACGGTATGGGTCAGGTGCGGATCAATGAAAGCCGCATCTGGCACCAGATAAGGACTGATGACGCCCTTCTTCAATTCATCGGCGCCGTCCAGCAGGATAGCGTTGGGCGAAACCTCGGCGCCAGTCCCCGCAGTTGTGGGCAGGCAGACCAGCGGCAATTCACGTCCGGCGAGCAGATTGATGCCGAAGACTTCGCGGATGGCTTGCTTCCCGGGCACCAGCGCCGCGATGAGCTTGGCGACGTCGATCACGCTGCCACCACCGATGGCCAATACGGCGTCGATCTCCAAGGCCCGCGCCTCTTGCAGCGCGGTCTCAAATAATTCCAAAGACGGCTCGGCGGGAATGGGCCGGCTTTCGACCACCTCGCAACCGGCGATTTTGACCGCGGTGACAACAAAATCGATGTGTTGCCGGACGGAACGGCTGGTCACCAACAAAATCCGCCGCGCGCCGCGTTGCTGGAACACTTCCGCACACTTGGCGGCGCAGCCATCGCCGAAAACGATGCGGCCGGGTTGAAGCAATGTGATGACCGGGTTCATGGATTCACCTCCACTGCCGCCACGGGCGCGACCACATTTTTTCCACGCAGCGCTTTGCGTTGCTCCAGCCAGCCCCAGAAAGTCCACTCGCTTTTCACATTGGGATCCGCGGGGAAGCACCAACTGGCGCCGTAACCCACGACGAGCACGATGACGTGCGCGATGACACCGATCATCACACTCGGCCAGACGTAATTGTATTCGTGCAAATTAAGAATGATCTGTTTGTCCTGATTCAACGTACTGGTCAACACGGCCCACGCAGTGAAGATCAGTGCCGCAACGATGCCGAACCATAAGCCCTGGCGGTTAGCGCGGCGGCTGAAGAAGGCGAGCAGGAACATGCCCGCCAAGCCGGCAGAGACGATGGCGGTGGCCGCGTAATAGAGCGCGAGTGCGCTATCACCCTTCCGCGCGATGAAGGCGCCGATGGCGACGGCGATGGCGCCGCAGACGGCCACAATGACTTTGCCGACGAACAAACGTTGGCGGTCAGTCGAGTTCGGGCGCAACTTGCGATAATAGTCTTCCACACCGACGGCCGAGAGGCAGTTCAGGTCCGAGGACATTGTGGACATGGCGGCGGACATCAGTGCCGCCATGAAAACGCCAGCGAGGCCGACGGGAATCTTGCTGGTGAGGAAATATGGGAACACCCGGTCCGGAATCACCTTGCCGCTGGCATCCATCACTTGCGCGGGCAAAACATCGCCGGACAATTGGTAATAGGCCCATAGCAAGGTTCCGACGAGCATGAATGCGGTCCAGGCGGGCACGCAAAGGATGGCGCCTAAAAAAACACCTTTCAACGCATCGCGATCGGATTTGGCGACGAGATAGCGCTGCACGAGCGTCTGGTCGGCGGCGTATTTTTGGAGGTACCAGAACGAACCGTAGAGCAGCATCACCCAAAAATTGCCGTTGGCGGTGAGATTGAAATCAAAACTGCCGAGGCTGAATTTGTGTTTCTCGGAGGCCAGGTCAAACGCCGCGCCCGCGCCGCCCGGCATGATGGCGAGCAACACGCCGATGACCACGATGACGCCGCTCAGTTTCACGATGCCCTGTAACACTTCCGTCCAGATGACCGCTTCCAATCCGCCGAACAGCGTGTACACGACCGTCACGATGCCGACACTGATGATGACATTATATTTGTCCCAACCGGTCATGCCGCAGATCGCGGTGGTGATGGTGAAAAGGACAAAGCCCATCTTCGAGAAATGTCCCGCGGTGAAAGCCAGCGCACTGTACGCCCGCGCGCCGTAACCGAAGCGTTTCTCAAAATATTCATACGCGCTCATGCCAACGGCATGACGGAAGAACGCAATTAAGGTCGTGCCGAGCAACAGCAAGATGCCCACGGCCATAAAGCCGGGCACGAGCTGGTTCCAATCGCCTTTGTAGGCCGCGCCGGGATAGGCGACGAAGGTGATGCTGCTGATGATCGTCGCGAAGATGGAAAGGCCCATGGCCCAATGCGGGATGGCGCGGCGCGCCACGAAGTACGCTTCCGTGGTCGTCTGCCGCCGCGCAAAACGCAGGCCGATGGCCGCCACCGCGATGAAATAGATCGCGATGACGATGAGGTCGGGTGTGCGCAAGGAATTCATGGATCAGAGCGAGCCTCCCCGTTTTACACCGACGGCGGAAACGAACATGCCGTTGGAGAACCGATAGGTGCCCATCACCTGGCCATCTTCGTTCCATTGCGTGGCGAAACCGTCGGCGACGAATCCGAAGAAGGTGCGGGCCAGATCACGCGCCTGGGGTGCCGTGTCCCACGCGGATTCAAATTTTTTCCGGCCATTGGGCCAGAATTGCGACCAGACAGCGCGGTGGCTGACCCAGTCGTAGGTCCAGGTCCAACGCTTTTTTCCATCGGCGGACCAGTAGGTTTCGACACCATTCTTGCGTCCGTCCACGTAGATGGCTTCGTGTTGCTTGGCGCCGGTGTCGTAATAATCGGTCTCGTTGCCCGTGAGCAGATAGCGTCCATCAGGACAGATGCGCGCGCTCCAGCGGGAACGCACCTTGCCGCTCGGATAATTCTCGGAGAATTTCTCGATGCGACCACCTTCGTTCTCCGGCGCGATATCGCCGGCATCGGACCAGACCCACGCCTCGTTCAATTCATAATGCAGGCAGGGTTGCGTCTCGGTGGTCAGGACGTGGATGACACCGTTCGGCGCCTGCCGGGCGGTGACGTAGCCGACGGTACCGTGTTTGCGAAACTGGTGATTGGGCAACTGCACCGGCAAGGTTTTGATGTGCCAGGATTCGCCGTTGTTCGTGGAGATGGCAACGAAACAGCCATCGCCATTCTGCCAACCGGCGGGCGGTGCCTGGTCTTTTTTCTGCAACCACGCGTCGCTCACAAAAAACAGATGTCCATTGGCCAGCTTGATGAGCGAGGGCCGTTGCGCACTACCGAGCGGCGGGAACGGCGAAGGCTTGCCGGCGCTCCACGTCGCGCCCCAATCGGTCGAGGTGTTCTGCGGTGACCAGCCATCGATGGAATTATTTTTGCCGCCGATGGAAAGGAGGTTGCCTTGGTCATCCAACGGCACGATCACAGAGTGGCGGCCACTGGTGCGACCTTTCAATTGCTGCCAATGAATGCCGTCATCCGCGCTGCGCCATAGGAAACTGGTCGCGCCATCGCCATCCATGGCGAAGCACATGGACTTGTCCGGTTGACGGTAGGCGCTGGTGATGGGTTGCGCGGTGAAATCCGTGGCGAGCTGGTCGACTTGCGGAACCGAGAAGGTCCAGGTGGCGCCATTATCGGTGGACGTGGCCATGCGGAACGGCGCGGCATTGTCGTAAGCAGCGCGGCCACCCCCAAAAAAGCGGATCGCTCCGCCGTCGTTCCACAGCAAACCAGATTGATCGTTGAAACCTTCGGTCTTGAAAAACAGTTCGGGCATGTCCCAATCCTCAGAACCGTAACGAAGCCGGGCTTGGACGAAGGAGGTGGAGGCGTCCGCCTCGGCTTTGCCAGGCGGGGTACTGAAATAGATAGCCAAGGCGTCGCCATTGGGCAGGATCTCAAATCCGGGCGAATGATTGTGGGTGAACACCTGCGGATCCATGCCGGCGAGAGCGGCGAAGTTGTTGGTGACATTTTCCGGCGGCACGGGCATGGCAAAACGGACGGTGAAATATGGCTTGTCCGGGTTGGGACCGAACTTCGCGGGGGCTTCGGTCTGCTTCACACAGGACTGTACAAATGGCACGCTGCCAGTGTCTTGCAAAGCAAACTCCCAACGGTTCGTCTGGTTTTGGACGCCGACGTCCTTGCCCAAGCGAAATCCAGCGGCGCGCACCGGTACGGTGGTCGTGGATTTCGCGGTTTTGGCTGGTTTACCCGTGGTACAGCCAAGGCCGACGGTCATCGTCAAAAGGACGATGGTCAATGCCGGCAAGGCATTTAATGAGCAAAAACGCATGTGTGATGGTTGGGACACAGATGTATACCCTATTATTAGGTTTTCAGTCATATTGGAAACGCCAAACTATTTGACATTATTGCCAAAGCGCGTCGGGAATGCAAAAACCGCTTGCTTCTGCCGTCCTTCCCGCAATGCTCATGGAAATCCATTTCCCAACATGAATAATGTCACTTTAAAGCAGCCGGTCCTTGGAGTTATCTACGGTAATCGCGATTTTTTCCCCGATCAATTGATCAGCGAAGCGCGTCAGGACATCGCCCAACTCTTCGCCAAACTGGGCATCAAGGCGGTACAATTGGCAGAAAACGAATCCAAGCTGGGCGGCGTGGAAACCCATGCCGATGCCCGTAAATGCGCGGAATTGTTCCGTCGCCATGCCCATGAGATCGATGGTGTATTAGTTTGCCTGCCGAATTTTGGCGATGAAAAGGGTGTGGCGGACACCTTGAAGCTCTCCAAGCTCAATGTGCCGGTCCTCATTCAGGGCTATCCCGATGATCTCAAGCAACTTTCCCCGGCGCGGCGGCGCGATGCCTTTTGCGGGAAGATTTCCGTATGCAACAACCTGGTGCAGGCGGGCATCAAGTTCTCACTCACGAGCAAACACGTATCGCATCCCACCTCCGACAGTTTCAGCCATGACCTGCAGAAATTCCTCGGCGTGTGCCGCGTGGTGAATGGGCTGCGCGGTGTGCGGCTGGGCGCGGTTGGAGCGCGACCAGGGGCGTTCAATACGGTGCGTTATTCAGAGAAGATTTTGGAGCGCCACGGCATCAGCGTGACGACCGTGGACCTCTCGGAATTTCTAGGCAAGGCGAACAAGTTGGACGCGCAGGCAGCGGCGGTGAAAGCCAAGCTGGCGGAGATCACCGGTTACGCGCCCGCGCCGGGCGTGCCGCAGGAAAAACTCGTGCAGATGGCGAAGATGGGTGTGGTGCTGACGGACTGGATGAACCATAACGCCATCGATGCGACGGCCATCCAATGCTGGACTTCGGTGCAGGAGAATTTCGGCTGCAATGTCTGCACGCTGATGAGCATGATGAGCGAGAAGTTTTTGCCAAGCGCGTGCGAAGTGGATGTGACCGGTGTGCTGACCATGTACGCAATGCAACTGGCTGGCGGCACGCCCGCCGCGCTGGTGGATTGGAACAACAATTACGCGGATGACGACGAGAAGTGCGTGCTCTTCCATTGCGGCAACTGGGCAAAGTCTTTCCTGCCAGACATCAAGATCACCAATGCGCCGATTCTCGGCAGCATCCTCGGTATCGAAAACACTTACGGCGCGTTGGATGGCCGCACACCGGCGGGGCCGTTGACGTACGGACGCATCACGACGGCGGATGCGGAGGGAAAAATCCGCTGCTACGTGGGCGAAGGTGAACTGACCAACGACAAGCTGGATACCTTCGGCAATCGCGCCGTGGCCAAGGTGCCGAATCTGCAAAAAGTGCTGCGCCACGTCTGCGAACAGGGGTTTGAACATCACGTGGTGATGACGCAATCGCGTTCGGCGGCGATCTTGGCGGAAGCGTTCGGGAATTATTTGGGATGGGAAGTGAAAAACCATGAATGAAGAAACCATCTGGGCACGCCTTTAAAGGCGAGAAGGACTGACACCGGAAGGGACAGCGAACACCCAGCGCGAAATGGAAATAGCCTTTAAATGTGTCACAATCATAGGCCTCCTTCACGATTTGTCCTTGCCAACACGAGCTGATTCGTAACTAGAAATTCCCGAACGCGCACTTGGGCTGCAGCAGTTTGCTCGGGCGTAAAAATAACACTACTTTGCTGCAAGATATTTATGGCAATGTCCGCCAGTTGTGGATCTTTTAATCGAGTCAAACTAATCCATTTGCAAGATTCAATCAGGCCGTCGTTCTCGTCATGAGCCACTAATGCCGGGACACATGCGTATAAAATACTTACCTGTTGTTCACCCATCGGATTTCCCTGAAGCGCAGCCTTAAGAAACCAGTTAAATGCTTCTGGTGGATTCGTTTCTACGCCAATTCCATTCCCGTAACATTTGGCGAGTTCGACTTGGGCCTTATCGCACCCACCTTCGGCTGATTGCCTGATCCAATTGATTCCCTCATTGAGATTTGTTTCGGTTCCGATGCCTTTTAAAAAACATAAACCAACCCCATATTGCCCCAAGGCACATCCTTGATCAGCTGATCGCTTATACCAACCTAAAGCCTCATTTTCGTTTTTCTGAACTCCGATCCCCTTTTGATATGCCTGCCCAATAATCGCCTGGGCAGACGCATTGCCTCCTTCAGCTGCCAATCTAAACCATTTGTAAGCTTCGACACTATTCCGGCCTACGCTTCTGCCCGTAGCGTAATCATAGCCCAGCTGAATCTCCCCATCGATATCACCCATGCTGGCAGCTTTTCGATACCATCTGGCGGCTTCATCAATATTTTGCGGAATACCACGTCCGGTATCGTAATACAAGCCAAGCCGCGCCATGGCCTTGGGATTTCCGTTATTGGCAGCCGACTGAAGTTCGCCAACGGTCATTTGAGTTACGTTCTTTGTTTCACCCTTTCCACATCCAAACAAAACGACCGCCATCAGGCTGAGATACAAAAGTGGCAGTCGAGGGATGGCGGCGGGTTTTCCATTCATATTTTTTCCGGTTTGTCCGGCGAGCTGCGCTATCCTTAATCGTTGGCTCGGCCAGTGCAAGGGGAAAGGTTTGGTTTGGCGGCGAGCTATCGCCAGCCCTAACTGCATAAACAGAGGCGGGGTGAGGAAGACGAAGAGAAAGAGGAAGATTGTGTATTCCAAAAATCTTTGTCCCCTTTTGCGCATGGGTGTGCATGAATAGGATGAATGACGAATGATGACATGGAATTGGTGCGGCAGTACGCCGCCCATAGATCCGAGAGCGCTTTTGCGGCGCTGGTTTCCCGTCATACCAATCTCGTTTATTCGGCGGCGCTGCGGCGGGTCAGCGATCCGCAACTGGCCGAGGAAGTGACGCAGGCGGTCTTCATCATCCTGGCGCGGAAGGCGGATTCGCTGGACGATAAAACCATCCTTCCCGGCTGGCTCTACCGCACCGCCGGTTTTGTTTCCGGCAGCGCCCTCAAACAGGAACACCGCCGTCAACGGCGCGAACAGGAGGCTTATATGCAATCTACACTCAATGAAACGGGGACGGACGCGGCGTGGCAACAGATGTCGCCGTTGCTGGAGGAAGCCATGCTGCGGTTGGGCCAGACCGATCGTGATGCGCTGGTGCTGCGCTATTTTGAAGGGCGCAGTCTGAATGAAGTCGGCACCGCGTTGGGCGCCAGCGAGGACGCGGCGAAAAAGCGGGTGACCCGCGCCGTGGAAAAATTGCGCAGCTTCTTCACCAAACGCGGCGTGGTCGTCCCGGCGGCGGTCCTGACGGCGGCGATCTCGGCCAATTCTGTCCACGCCGCGCCGGCGACCCTGGTAAAAACGGCTACAGTCGCAGCATTGGCCAAAGGTACGGCGATTTCCAGTTCAACTCTCACGCTTATACATGGAGGCTTGAAACTGATGGCTTGGACGCAGGCCAAGACGGCCATCATCACCGGCGCAATTGTGCTGCTGGCAGTTGGCGGCGGAACTGCCGTCTACGAAACCCACGCGGCATCCCGGGCTGCGTCCGCCGCCCCGGTGGAATTGAAGATCAAGTGGGACACCGGCAAAAAGTATTCGTTGCAGTGCGAACTGTCTCAAGATGCGGAAACCAAAGCGCCAAGCCAGCCGCAGCCAATCAAGGAAACCCTGAAATGGCAGCAGGATTTTGACCTCTCGCCGCTCAAGCAGCTTCCCGATGGCGGATGGCAACTGGAACTCAAAATCGGACGGGAAGCAATGACCAACCTGTCAGGCACCAATATCACCCGGAGTTTTGATTCGACACAGAACACGGGCAATTCCCGCAACCAACTGGCGATCCTGGGGGCGATCATCGGGACGCGACTTGATTATATCATCGCCGCGGATGGCAAGGTGCAAAGAGTTGCGGGTGTGGAAAAGCTGGCCGGCCATATCGCCGCCATCGGGACGCCGCAGCAACAGAGACTTTTCAATGAATTGTTCGGCGGAGATACTTTTAGAAGTTATATGGCGTTCAACGAAGTGCTGCCCAACCGGGTGGTGAAGGTTGGCGAAAGCTGGCCGGTCACGCGCGAAGAGACCAACAGCATCGGCGTGCTGGCGGTAACCATCACTTTCACCTTCAAAAATTGGGCGCAACATGGCGAGCATACTTGTGCGCGCGTTGAATATACCGGCTCGATATCGTCCAAGACCGTCTCGGCGGCCTCGGGCGCGCTGGTTCAGATCGACAAGGCAAAGGTTTCTGGCGTCGCATGGTATGACCCGGAACTGGGTATATTGGTGGGAGCTGAACAGAACGAGGAATTGTCCTTAAAAATCACCACCCCACGAGAGACGGCAACCAAACAGACGCACAGTAAAGCCCGGTGGACGCTGGCGGAAGTGCAATGATAGTTATGTTGACGCCACTGACCTACAACGTGAACCGGCGTGGATTCACCTTGATCGAACTGCTGGTGGTGATCGCCATCATCGCCATCCTGGCGGCGTTGCTATTGCCGGCAATCTCACAGTCCAAGGAAAAGGCCGGGCGCGGTGTCTGCCTGAACAACCAAAAACAACTCGAACTCGCGTGGCAGATGTATGCCGATGAATCGGGCGGCATTCTCGCATCGAACGAATGGGGGTTCAGCCTGGCGGGTGCGGTCATCAGCCCGGCCGGCTCCTGGGTGACCGGCAATGCGAGTATCGACACCGATCCGGCGACGATCATGGCCGGCTCGATCTATCCCTTCGTAAAAAGTATTCGGGTTTATCGCTGCCCGGCGGACCGCAGCCTGGTATTGGGCAGCAACATCCCCGCGTTACGCAGTTATTCCTTGAGCTGTTTCATGGGCGGTCCGGCGGCGGATATGAATAATTTTGGTGTCCAGTCGTTGCAACGCATGAGCCAGATCCATAAGCCATCCACGACACTCACGTTCATCGAGGAGGATGTCACGTGGATCGATGACGGCCATTTTCTCTACTCCGCCACGATCAACAATTGGTGCAACGTCCCATCGTGGCGGCATCAGAAAGGCGCCACGCTCGCCTTTGCGGATGGGCACGTCGAATATTGGAAATGGCGGAGCGCACTGCCCACCTGGACTTACCTGGACCGCCCTGACGTCCTGACCGACCCGGTGGCGCTGCAGGATGTGGGGCGGTTGCAGCAGACGGCGCCGGGTGGCAATTAAGGCGCTTTGGCGGCCGGCGGTGATGCAGGCGATTTTTACGGTAACAACCGCCTCGTTTCCGGTAATGGCACGGGATACGATGTCGGCATGAGCACCGGGGCTTCCACTGAGACGCCGCGTATGTTTCCGAATACGCGCTGGTCGGTCGTGCTCACGGCCCGGCAGGAAACGTCACCGGAATCAGCGGCAGCGTTGGAAACCATCTGCCAGGCCTATTGGCACCCGCTGTACACATATGTCCGGCGCACGGGACAATCATCCTGCGATGCGCAAGACCTGACGCAGGAATTTTTCCGTCGCCTGCTGGAAAAACGCTGGCTGGATGCCGCCGATCGCGACAAGGGAAAATTACGGACGTTTCTCATTACCGCGCTGAAACATTTCATGGCCAAGGAATGGCGGCGCGGCGCGGCCCAAAAACGCGGCGGTGGCCAGATGCACACGCCCTTGGATACGACATTTGCCGAAAGCCGGCTGGCCACCGATACCCGGATCACCGCGCCGGATGAGTCCTATGATCGTGACTGGGCATTGATGCTGCTCGACCTGACCATGAAGCGGTTGCGCGAAGAGTTTGTGGCAATCGGAAAACAGGCGGACTACGACGTCCTAAAAACCTGTCTTACCGCCGAACGCGGCGTGATCGATTATGCAACCGTGGCCGGACAGTTGGGCGTGAAGGAAGGCGCGGCGCGCGTGGCGGTACACCGGTTGCGCAAGCGGTTCCGTGAGATCTATCGCGAAGAGATTTCACAAACTCTGGCCGATGGCGCGGACCTGGAGGCGGAATTACGCCATCTCGCCGCCGCCCTGGCGCGTTCATAAAGACAGGCAGGTAACACGCTGTAACAAGTTTCAAGGGACCGGTAAGTAATCCGGCATGAGCAACGAATCCAAATGTCCGCAATGCGGTGCGCCGATCGTGAAGGGCGCAGCCGATGGATTGTGCCCCAGTTGCCTGATGGCATTGAACTTGAAGACGGAAACCATCGTTCCCGGCGAGGCACCGACGGCCCAACCGCCTTTGCCGCCGGAACAGATCGCGCCACATTTTCCGCAACTGGAGATCCATGAATGTCTCGGCCGTGGCGGCATGGGGGTGGTTTACAAGGCGCGGCAGAAAAGCTTGAACCGGTTCGTTGCGCTCAAGCTGCTGGCGCCGGAACGGGTGGACGACCTGCAATTTGCGGAACGGTTCACGCGCGAGGCGCAGGCACTCGCGGCATTGAACCATCCGAACATCGTAACCATCCATGATTTCGGGCAGGCGGGAGGATTTTATTTCCTGCTCATGGAATTCGTGGACGGGGTGAACTTGCGCCAGCTTTTGCGCGCGCGCAAATTCACGCCGGAGGAGGCGCTGGCTATCGTGCCGCCATTATGCGACGCGCTGCAATTCGCGCACGAACGCGGCATCGTGCACCGGGACATCAAGCCGGAAAACCTGCTGCTGGACAAAGGGGGCCGCGTGAAGATAGCCGATTTTGGCATCGCCAAAATACTTGATGCCGGCGTCGGTGACATGGCGGCCAAACCCGCGGGCACGGATGGGGGGACCCAAAATTTCGTCGGCACGCGCGGTTACAATGCGCCGGAACAGGAAAACGCGCCGCAGGGCGTGGATAATCGCGCGGATATCTATTCGCTCGGCGTGGTCTTCTACGAAATGCTCACCGGGGAATTGCCGGGGAAGAAAATTGATCCGCCGTCAAAAAAGGTCCAGATCGATGTGCGCCTGGATGCCGTGGTATTGCGCGCCCTGGAAAGAACACCTGAGCTGCGCTGGCAGACCGCTTCAGATCTCCGGACGCAGGTGGAAACCATCGCGGGCACGGCTTCACCATCGTCTTCCGCCTCACCCGCTGACCTGAAAAATTCGCGGTGGAAAGCCTGGGGCTGGGGCGCGGCGCTTGCCGGGGCGAGCCTTGAGATGGGGCTACACACCCAACCATTCCTCTATGGCGCCGCTATTTTGACGTGGGGTGTCATCCTGACGCTGCTGGGGGCCGTCATCGCGCTCGCGGCCGGAGACAATGTCGCGAGGGTCAGGCTTGCCTGCCGGATAATATCCATCGAAGGCATCGGTGTGGCAGCGATGGCCATCTGGTGCGCGCTTCATTCGCCGGGCCTCGACGCAGCATGGCGCGACACCATTATTGTAGCCTGTCTCCTCGGGATCGCCTACGCCGCACGTTGCCTGTACCGGACGAAGGACTTGAAGTAGCCGGCACAGCTACTTCAAGCAATCGTCCAAAGTTTTTCGACTGGAGCTATCAAAGGGAAACAAGGGCTTTCGTTCCAAACCAAAACCACATCCATATCATGAATAAATTCGCAATCATACTCATCACCGGCACCGGAATAGTTATCGGGACCGTGCTTTATTTCCATTGGACCAAGACCTCATCGCCACCGGTGCCAATTGCCAAAACGGGATCGGAGAAAAGCATCGAATCGCCGCCTTTGGAAAAAGTCGTTATGGCTCCGATGCCCGCTTCCGCGCCAGTTGCGGAGATGCAACCCACAGTTGCCCCGGCGGCGGCTCCGGTGGTCATCGCGGCCAACCCACCAAAGCCGTCGATTCACCATAGCCCCGCTGTAGACACCTTGGTTTCCGCCCAAACCAGTTTTAGTGAGCGTCGGGCATTGCTGGCGAAATTGAAAAAATTGGGGGAGCTGGACAGCGCTATCGCAGAATTGCGACAGCGGGTCGCGGAAGAGCCGGGCAATGCGGGCATTTCCATCGCCTTGGGCGAGGCGTTGATGAACAAATTTCCCGTGCAAGATCTCAATGAAATGAGTTCGTTGGGCCTGCAGATCGATCAGAGCTTTGACGCGGCGCTGAAGACTGACGCGGCCAATTGGGAGGCGCAATACAACAAGGCTATCGCCATGTCTTACTGGCCGGATATCGCCGGGAAAGGACCGGAGGTAATCCAGCGGCTGTCGACCTTGATCGACCAGCAGGAAACCATGCCACCGCAACCACAGTTCGCCCAAACTTATGTGTGGCTGGGCAAGCAATACCAAAAAAATGGCGAAGCAGATAAAGCCGCCGCGACGTGGCAGATGGGATTACAGAAGTTTCCCAACGACCCGGCGCTCCAAAAGGCCGCGACTGGCGCAGAGACCCGGTGAACCCTGGCAATAGGGAGACAGCTTTGGCCGAGGTCCCGACAAACAATGAAATTCCTGACGAATCTTTGTTGAGTTTGGCGGGGAGTGGATTTATTGTCAGATCCATGTTGAGGCTGTTGACCGTTGTCCGTTCTTCCCGGCGGTTTGCCTTGCCGGCAGACCATTGCAGACGGTTGTTTCATCCCTGAATCGTGCGCCATCTTTTCACATGCCTTTTGATCCTGGCCAGTTTGGGGCTGGGGGCGAAGGCGGCGCCGGGTTATCCGAACTACCATGTTGGCGATGTGGCGGGGGTGGACGTGACCACGCCGGTGGCGCTGGAGGTGGTGGATCCGGCGGCAACGGTGGCGCTGCGGGCGGCGAAGGCGAAGGAAGTACCGGTGGTGTTCCGAAGTTTTCCGGTGGCGACGAATGGATTGCGGCTGGAATTTTTGTCAGCGTTCTCGCGGGCGCAGGCGAATTATCTGGCGGCACTGGCGGCGAATTTTCAAACGCAAAGGGTTGATGCGGAAACAATTGGGACGGAGCAATTTCAAAAATTTTTCACCAGCTTCAACCAGCAGAGCCGTTTTCCGGTCACGACGGAACTGGCGGTGGCATGGGCGCGGGGTGACGATGGTCACGAGGTCCGTGACAGTCTGCTGGGGCGGCTGACGCAGGTTTCGATGCAGCCGATCCGAGCGGACGAATTGCCGGAGGGTTTCGTGCCGGGCAATACGGTAAGGTTGGTTACCGTGACGGCGGCGGGTCAGAAACTTTCGGTGGAAGATGTGGGACGCGGGCGGCTGACGCCGGAGAGCGAATTGCTCACGCTCAGTCAGGCAGAGAAACTTTTTGACGAGGGATTCTCACCGGCCGAGCAGCCTTGTGCGCGGGCGGTGGCGGGGTTGCTGAAGCCGAATTGTTTTCCGGATGCGCCGCTGACCGAGCTGGCGGCCAATGTGGCGGTGTGTCAGTTGGTGGCAACGGAACACATCGCTGCGGGGACGACCATCCTGCGCCAAGGTGATCGGGTGGATGCGCGGGGGAAGGCGGCGCTGGATGCATTGAATGATATTTTGGCGGCCAACGCAGCGCGTGCCGCGGCAGCGCCGGTGACGGTGCAGGCCAATGTAAAAGCGGCGCAGAAGCCAAGTCTCAGCATGCCACCTACGACGAAGCGCAGTGTCGCGGTTTGGGTGGTGCCGGCTCTATCGACCATCTGCGTGGGCGCATTATTGCTGGCGGGATGGCAGGCGCTGAAATTGCGTAAGCCGGCGGTGATGGTCCCGGTGGTTTCGAACGCGCTGGCTTATCCGCCGGAAGTAATGACGCAGATCACCCAGGGCGTGCGCGATGCGGTGATGCAGGAGCTGGCGTTGCAGCGGCGGGAGTTGTTGCTGGCCCAGCAGACGGCGGCAGAAGAGGTCGCGCAACTGATCCGGCGGCTGGATGGCCTGCAATTGCCGATCCAGCAACGCGAGGAGGCTTATGAGGCGCGGATCCGATCGTTGGAACAGGAACTGGCGCAACGCAAGGAAGAGAACCAGGAATTGCTCAAGTTGAAATTGGAGATCGTCCGGCGGCAATTGCAATCGGAACGGGCGGCGAATCTGAATTAAACTACTTCGAGGCATTTGACGTTTGGCAAGGTGGCTGCTGGGTATTTATGGATGAAAAAGAAAATCCAGCGGGGCGCCCAGCGGCGGAACCGGATCATTCTTTGGAGTGTCATCATCGGCAGCGCGGTTTTGATCGGCGGATTGTCCCATGCGATCCATCTCAAAACGATCCATGACTGGGCCGCGCATATCAATGGCTGGCTGTTGTTCGCACTGATGGCGTTCTTGCCGGTGGTGGGGGTGCCGATGAGCATCCTGGGCATCATGGCGGGCGCGAAATTCGGGCCGTGGTACGGACTGGCCGTAACGGCTGGGGCGGTGGCGATCAATATGGCACTTTCGTGGTGGATCATGCATAGCTGGTTGCGCAAGGCGGTGGACCGGTTGCTGGAGAAGACGCACTATAAAAAGCCGTCGCTGGAAGTGGGCGAATATGCGGGCGTCTGCATGCTGACGATCTTGATCCCGGGGCCTTCGTACGCGCTCAAAAATTATTTTCTCGCGATATCCAACCTGCCGTTCGGGGTTTATTTTGGGATCGGTCTGCCGGTGCATGTGTTTGCGATGTCGCCGGGGATATTATTTGGAAATTTCAGCGGCGCGATGACGGGTCCGAAGATCGCCTTTCTGGTGGCTTATACGCTTTTGCTGGTGGGCGCGAGTTGGTTTTTCGTACGGAAAATGAAGGGGCGGAAAAAAGGTTCGCGATAAGATATTCACTGCCGTTTTTGCATTAAAACGCTTGATTCGATTCAGTCCCACTTATGTCAGCTACACGACGGCGCGCACGGAGTGACGCGCCCTACCTTCGCCTTTTTCATCTCACATGCGCAACGTAACATCGGTCGCCATAGAGTGAATGAAGAATGAGGATGGGTATCAATAGGTCAAATCCACAACGACGGGGAGGTGGTCGGAGGCGACGCGGATCAGGTCGTTGCGCGGGACGAATACATTTTCCACGGTGAAGTGGCGTGAGACAAAGATGTGATCGATGCGGGTGAATGGATGGAAGGTGGAAAAAGTGTTTTGCGGGCGGGTGCCAGCCGTATGATTTTGGACATCAGCGAGCCGTTGGGTGACAGCCCGATAGGACCGTCCGTGCGGGGACATGTTGAAATCTCCGCACAGGATCAGCGGTTCGTCCGTGGAGATCTTTCCGATCCAACCTTCGCCCAGCAATTCATCGGCTTGGGCGAGGCGATCGCGCTGGCGAAGGCCGAAATGGGTATTCATCAGGTTGACTTCCAAGCCATCCACTTCGAGGCGGGTCCATAATGCGCCGCGGGGTTCGACGTGGCGGCGGCGCGCGTGAGAATTAAAATTGGCGGTACGGATTATTTTCAGCGGGAAATGACAGAGGAGCGCGTGACCGTATTGTTCATGCTGGTCGATGACGGTGGGGCAGAATCGGACGTTCATGCCGAGCGCGGCGGCGATGAGGTTCGGCTGGTCATGGCGTTCGGAACGGACGCGACCGAAATCCAGTTCCTGCAAGGCGACGATATCGGGCTGGAATTGTTCGATGATGCGCGCGATCCGCGTCGGGGCAATGCGACCATCCATGCCGCGGCAGCCGTGGACGTTGTAGGTCATGACACGGAGCTGGCGGGGTTTCGTCCGTTTCCTGGGCGATGGCGCGGGCAGGGATTTACGTCCGAGATAATGGAACGCGGCAGCGCGGAGATCGGCCGGCCGCAGAAATTCCATGACCGGCGCGGGCAACCGGGTGACGGCGGGCAAGATGACAAATCCCTGCGTCTCTTCCGGTCCGGGCCCGCAATGGGAACCATGTTCATTCACGAAAGTGAAGTCCGAGCCATCAGGACTCCAACCGAGCAGAACGATATCGCCGGCGAATTTTTGGCGGCATAAATTGACGAGATCGCGAGCGACTTCATCTTTCAGCGTGCCGGGATGCGGCAGACAATTGGCCGCGCCATCGGGCAAAATAACGCGCTGGCGGCCATGCAACCACTCCACGTGCTTGGAATCCTCGCTACAGAACAGCACGCCGGGCACATGACCTTCATGGACCAACCGCGCGGCCAATTGCAATTTTTGTGCGCGGGCACGCGGGTGGAGCAGATAGACGTGGCCGACGGGGCCCATGGAAGCGACCGAAAACCAGGCTTCGGGATCGCCGAAAATGCTTTCCTGATAGCCTTCCATGATGCGGTCGCCTTTGCGGGAGATGTAACTTCGGCGATGGATAAAGCGGAAGGCTTTGCGGGCCGGTCCGGTGGGCGGGTCAAAGCCGTCCAGGGAATTCCGAATGATCTCGTCCAGTTCCTTTCCATTGTGTCTGAACAAAGTGGTTTTTTCCTGGCCGTGATCGGAATAGATCCAGACCTGGTAATCGCGCCGTGCCGAACGATGCGCGGCGCGATAAATATTTTTGATGGCGCGATCAATCCCTCGGAGGCTCCAATGGGCGAAGGCCGAGGACGGGCCGCGGCGGTGCGATTGGGTGTCGTACCCGAGAAAATTCGCATGGACGATGGGCAGGCCGCGCGCGACATCGATCTTTACGCCGACGGTCAGGATCTCGCGGAGGAAGATGCAAACCCCGGCGCGGGCGAGCAAGGTCTTGAACTCCATGACAAAACTTTCGCCACGCTTGACGCCGTGGAACAAATCCCGGACAGCGACGAGAAATTCCGCGCCCAAAAAGGAGATGAGGCGCAGCAACGAGGCAAAATGAAGAATGGGGAAGGCAAGCGCTTGCAAAACGCGGCGGGTGCGAAAGGTATCGCCGAGGCCGAGGCGGGAGGCGCAAAAATGGCTGTCATCGGTCGCGGCGCCGCCAGTGTACATGTTGGACCAGGAACTTCCGCCACGAAGCAGGCCTTCGCCCTGGGCATCAAGCTCGGCTTCGACTTCGCGGGCGCAATCGGAATCGAACATCGCATACACACGGCGGGCTTTACGATTTAAAAAGCTGAAGGCGGGCACGGCGGTGCGCACGCCATAAAACAATTCTGCCTGGACAGCCGGAGTGCTGGCGGGCAGGCCGGAATAAAAGGTGCGCGTCTCATAATTTTGCCGCGCGAGGAGATTGCGCAAAAACGGCATCCGGCCCGATTGCAGGGCGCGTTCCAACTGATGACGCGACAGGCCATCGATCTGGATCATGACCAAACCGGGCTGATTGCGGGTGCCTTTTGAAACGGGAAGATTGAACAGGGCAATGGCCAGCTCATTCCGGCTGACCCGCCGCCGGAGTGTGCGAATGAGATTTTCCACATAGCCTACCATGATTTTTCGTCGTTCAAGCGTTTCGCATCTTGGCCAAGTGCGGTTGGGGCAATGAGAAACAATTGGGGAAGTACGGGGTCTTGCAAAATGCGTGGTAGCGTGCAATTTCCACGATGCGCTTGTCTGGCAACTGACATTTGGCCTTCATAGGATGCATTTCATTTACTATCAAAAGCATGAATGCGGCCAACGTGGGAATTTGATTTGCAGCAACGAAGGATTAGAGCGCGTCACGCCGTGCACACGGGATAATGCCAGAGATATGGCGGCGCGCACGCCGGACTGGCAACGCGCCCTACCCTCGCCGCTTTTAACTCGAATGCACTGAGGTCTGACTCAGCGCGGAGAATAGCCGGTGAGCGGGCCTTTGGATTTGCGCAGGAGGAGTTCGGAATGGCCTTTGATGATGTGATCCGGAAGTTCGCCGACGCGGGTGTAACCGAGGCGTTGGTAAAATTTTTGCGCGCGGTGGTTGAAGGAGGAGACGCAGAGGAAGACGTTGGGGCGCTCGGGAAAGATGCGTTCCTCGGCGAAACGCACGAGGCGCGCACCGAGGCCATGGCCTTGGGCGGATGGATGGACGGCGAGGAGTTGGATGTAGCCGTGCAGCAAGCCGTCGAGGTGCAATACGAGGACGCCGACGGCGGGGCCATCCGGTTCTTGCGCGGCGATGTGGGTTTCGCGGGCGGGATTGGTCATGGCCCGGACGATAGCTTCGGGGGTCGTGCCAAGGGTGAGCCAGGGGTCGATGGCGGTCATGAAGGCAGCACAGGTGTGGGCCTCAGCGGCATCGCGGAGGGGACGGATGACGGGATCCTTCATGGGGCGAGCATGAGGGGAATCGGCGTGGGTGACAACTGAGAATTGGGGCGGGAGGATGGGGGGTGCATCTGAACACTGTCCTTTCGGACGGCGGCTGTGGCGGAGCCCAGCCGCAGCGTTCCGCCGGGCTAGCGACGTGGAAGAATCCCATGCGTCAACACGTTATCCGCGCTGCGGCTGGTCTTCCCAGACACAGCCGCCGTCCGTCGGGGTTGCCTGCCGGGTGACCAATGCCCATCGCTCCATCAGGATCAAGGACAGTGTCAAGATGCACCCGAGATGGGGTCGGGGGGTGCGAACGATCATTTTTCCGTTAGCGGGTAACGGGAAAATGCAAATCCCGTTACCGGCTAACGTGCATCTTTTTTGGAATGAGGTAAGATTGGGGCGTGAAGGACATATTAAATGTCGAATGGGGAGTGCGGAGTGCGGAATTGGCCTCTGGAGTACGGCGGTGGTGGGGTAAAGACTTGCCACAAGGTGCCTGCTGCGCAGGCATAGTTTGTCGCATCCGCCTTCGCCCAGGCTTCGGCGCGACAAGGCGCGACAAACTCCACCAGTCGTGGATATGCGGTGGTTTTGGAGAAGGCGATGCGTTTCGCTGCGGCTGCGCCGCAGAAGGTTTGGCGAGACGCCAAACCTCACCCCCGGGACGGGGGTGCTACAGCGGGATGCGGTCGCACTGGGTCAAAGTCGGTCAAAGTGGTTTTATGAAATGCACTTCTATAAGTGGCTGGAAACCAAGGCGAGCGTCGAACCGGTCAAACTTGGTCAAGGCCGGTCAAGTGTCACAAAAAATGAAGAGCCGAACATCGGCCTCGCAAGAAGGTAGAATGAAAACCTGCGGCACCCGAGGCGCATTGCCATCCACAAGGTGCCTGCTACGCAGGCATAGTTTGTCGCAGCGCGACAAACTCTACCAGCGGTGGGTGTGCGGCGGTTTTGGAGAAGGCGATGCGTTTCGCTGCGGCTGCGCCGCAGAAGGTTTGGCGAGACGCCAAACCTCACCCCCGGGACGGGGTGCTACAGCGGGGATGCGGTCGCACTGGGTCAAAGTCGGTCAAACCATTTTGTTGGAATCAGGTTGCGCAAGTGGTTGCAAATCAAGGCGGGGGTTGTATGGGTCAAACCCGGTCAAAGTGAGTCAAACCGATTTATCGGATGCAATGATGGGAAGACCGGCCCTCAGATCAAGGACTTATTCCATTTGTTGGGATTTGGAATTTTACCGCTATCTGTTAAGCTGATTTTGTGAGTTTTGTCGCTGAATTCAATTCGTTGCCGCTGACGGCGCTGGCCAAGCAGTCGCTGGGAACCAGCCCGGCGGGTGTCCGTGAAGCGCTGGCGCGCGGGCGGTTTTCGCTGGCCGATTTTGCGGCGTTGATCTCGCCGGCAGCGGGGGAAATGTTGGAGACGCTGGGTGCGCGGTCACAAAAGCTCACGCAACAGCGTTTCGGCAAGACCATCCGGCTCTTCGCGCCGCTGTATCTGTCCAACGAGTGCATCAATAATTGTTCTTACTGCGGTTTCTCGCGCGATAATCCCATTCTGCGCGTCACGCTCTCGCTGGATGAAGTGCGGCGCGAGGCGGCGGAGTTGAAGGCGCAAGGTTTCCGCAATCTGCTGCTGGTCGCAGGCGAGCACCCGAAGTTTGTCTCCAATGGTTACATGCGCGATTGTATCGCCGCGCTGCATGAAGAATGGCCGAGCATCTCGCTGGAGGTCGGGCCGATGGAGACGGAGGATTACCGTCCGCTGGCCGCGGCGGGCGCGGATGGTTTGGTGGTCTATCAAGAAACCTATGACCGCGCGGTTTATGCCGAGATGCATACCGCGGGGCCGAAGCGCAATTTCGATTGGCGACTGGAGACGCCGGAACGCGCTTACACGGCGGGGTTCCGTCGGTTGGGTATCGCGCCGCTTTATGGCTTGGCGGACTGGCGTTTCGAGGCGTTAAGCGTGGCGGCGCATGCGGATTATTTGCTTCGCCATTGTTGGAAGGCGCAAGTGACGATTTCGCTACCGCGGCTGCGTCCGTGCGCGGGGGAATTCGAGCCGCTCACGCATATCTCGGACCGTGAATTTGTGCAGCTCGTGTGCGCCTTGCGGCTGATGTTTCCGGATGTGGGCATCGTGCTTTCCACGCGCGAATCGCCGCGGCTGAGGGACGGTCTCATTCCGCTGGGGGTGACGATGATGAGCGCGGGCGCACGCACGGAACCGGGTGGTTATACCGGCGCCGGACGGGACAAGATCCATCACACGGAGCGCGGTATCATCAAGGAACTGGCGGCGGGCGCGAGCGAATGGGCATTGCGCGAGGATCGGCCCACGAATGCGACGGGGCAATTCAATATCGGCGATGAACGCAGTCCGCAACAGGTGGCGGAGTTGATCCGGCGGCTGGGATATGAGCCGGTGTGGAAGGATTGGGATGCGGCGCTGTCGGTGTAAAAGGAATAACCGGTGAAAGCAACAGTTCATCCATTTCAAAACGCTTTCGCAGGTCGTTTTTTTGCCAGATGCGTGACGTTTCTACTGTTGACCTTTTCCAGTGCTTGCGTTTTTTCCGCCCCCACGACCAATTACTACGACCCGGCGAAGGAGAAATATCATTGCGTGGTTTGCGGGAAGGGTCCATTAAACGGCACGGTCTGGACACATGAGCGCGGTGTTATTTGCGATGACTGCGAAAAGCTCAAAGACCGTTGCACGATCTGCGGGTTGCCGGTGAAGGAGGGGGATGGCCACATCAAGACAGGCGATGGGCGCTTCATCTGCCGGTTTGACAAGGGTGATGTCATCCTGACCGCCGACCAAGCCAAGGAGCTTTTTGAACAGACACGCGATGCGGTGGTGGATCTGTATGGCCCGCAATTCGCGCTGAAAAACACGCAGGTAACGGTGAATCTTTTTGATGTGGATTATTGGTCGGAGAAAGGCCGGACCAACCAGTTGCACACGTTTGGTTTCGCGCATTCCCGGCCCGCCGACGGGGGCAAGTGGACGCATGAAGTGGTGATGCTGAGCGGTCGCACGCGACAGGAGATGACGTCCGTGGCGGCGCACGAATACACCCATCTTTGGATCAACGAAAATTGCCCGGATAAACATAAGATCGATGGCGACACGGTAGAGGCGATTTGCGAACTGACGGCGTACAAGTTGATGGAGCAGAAAAAATTGACGGGCATGGAGCAGCGCATCCTCAAAAATCCTTATACGAACGGCAAAATCAGGACGCTCGTTTCGGTAGAGCGAGATGGCGGGATGGCGTACGTGTTGAACTGGGTCCGGGCGAGCCAGGCGGATACCTTCGATGAGAATGCCAATCTGGCCCCCATTCCCGCGCCTTCGGCACCGGTCCAGATTCTGCCCGGGCCGCAGGTGTTGCCCTCTGGCTTGAAATTCAGCGGCATCATGGTCATCGGCACGTCGCGACTGGCAGTCATCAACGGGGTAGCTTTCAGCGCGGGGGAACACAAGGTCATCAAACTGCACGACAAGACAGTCGGCATCCGTTGCGCTTTGATCCGGGACGCCGAGGTGGTGATTGAACCGGATAACAGTCCGAAATCGCTGACGTTGACGCGTGGCATGGAGGTGCCGGCACCATGAAGGAGATCATCGCCAACGGTCAGAAAGTGAAGGCCCGGTTCCCGTGTACCATCGAGGAATTTTTGATATCGCAAAGCCTTCTGCCCCGTAGCGTGGTGGTGGAACACAATGGCGAGGCGGTAGCGCCGTCGGAATTTGCCCGCCGACCGTTGAACCCGGGTGACCGGCTGGAGATTGTAAAGATTGTGGCGGGCGGATGAAGCATTTGATTTTTGCCAGCCAACAAACTATGTTTCCACCGGTTCCGACGAACCGGTGAGGCGGGTGGTGAACAACTTTGTTTTGACTTTTTGTGTCATTCAGCACAAAAAAGGTGCAATCAATTCATGTAACAGCCCGGCCCGGCGTTGCGTAACCTGCTGATTATGAGCGATACAGCCCTATTTGGAAAAGCCGCTGCGTGTCTGAGCGCGGTTCCGGAAGGGTGTCAGGTATTGATCTTGAGCGAAGATTTCACGGCATACAGCCGAGCCTTGCAAGCTTGCCGTCGGATCATGGATGAGATGGGGCATCAGTCGGACTTTGATTTTCGGTGCTGGAATTTCTCTGAATTAAATGATCCGGATTGTGCCCATACGGCGACCCGTTACGCAGCCGCCGCGGATATCATCATCATTTCCACCCAGACCGCCACGCTGCCACCGGCGTTGAACGAGTGGCTGGGAGTGCTGCATCTGGCCCGGTTCCGGCCGGTGGGTGTGCTGGCGCTGATCCTGAACAAGCCCGCACGGCAGCCCGAAGTGGACAAGTTGTTGAAACGGCTGGAGGAAATCACACTGCATCTGGCCATGGATTTTGTTCCCCTTTTGCCTGCCACCGAGGAAACGGCCTGGCAACCCCAATCGCCTGAACAATGGGAAACGCTCCTTGGGCGTCCCGAGACGGACCCCCGGCGCGATGTGGATCATTGGGGCCTTAACGAGTGAACCGGCTTTGATCTTCTGCCCGGCGGGTGAATACTTGCCGCCGGGCTCGGACTTCGCGAAAATCAACCCATGAGATTTCGGTTTGAGATGTTTTATCGAGCGACGCTGGTTGGTTTGTTTCTGATCGCTTTCTGCGCGGTCTGGGCCAGTGCGCAGACCAATCGCCCGATTTCCACCAACGCTAATCCGACGATGGTCGGAGCGGATGCCTCCGTGGGTACGAATAGCGTACCGGGGAAAGATGACGGCACGCCGGGCAAAGAATTCGAATCGCCGGAGTGGATCAAAAATCTGGCCATGGATTATCCGTTCCTTCGCTATCACTTCTGGGGAAATGAACTTTGGAAATATATCTTTTCGCTGATCTATATCTTTCTCGCGTTTTACATCTCGAAACTCCTCGATTACCTCACGCGTGTCTGGCTCAAACGCTGGACGGATAAAACGGAGACCAAACTGGACGACCTGTTGTTGGAGCTGCTGAACGGTCCGGTCAAGATCATCTCCTTCGTCATTTTCCTGCGCATCGGGCTGGATGTTTTCGCCTGGCCGCCGCTCGTGCAGAAGATCTTGAGCAAGGGCTTCACGCTCATCGTGGCGGTGACGGTCACCTACGCGGTGCTCAAGCTGGTGGATCTGCTGATGAATTATTGGAACCTGCGTACCAGTGCTGATCAGGACCGGGCATTTCGCGAGCAGGTTTTTCCCATCATCCGTAAGGCGTTGAAGGCATTTGTGGTGGTCGTGGCTGCGTTGGTGACGCTCTCGAACGTGGGGGTGGATATCACTGCCGCGATCGCTTCACTTTCTATCGGCGGCCTGGCCGTCGGCTTGGCGGCGCAGGATACCTTGGCCAATCTCTTCGGGGCCGTGGCCATCTTTCTGGACCGGCCTTTCCATATCGGCGACCGCATCAAAGTCGAGGGGGTCGATGGTCTGGTGGAGACGATTGGATTGCGCAGCACCCGGGTGCGCAACTTGGACGGCCATCATGTGACCATTCCAAACAAGTTGATGGGCAATGCGATCATCACCAATGTGACCCGGCGTCCGAACATCAAGACGGAATTGAATTTCGGCCTGACTTACGACATGACCGCGGCCCAAGTGAAACGCGCCACGGTGATTTTGCAGGAGATATTTCAATCCAATCCCAAGACAGCGGATTTGATCATCACCTTCAACAAGTTTGCCGACTCCGCGCTGAACATCCTGGTGGTTCACGTATGGAATGGAACCGATGCCAAGGCGCATTTTGCCGAGATGCAGGAATTGAACTTGAAGGTCAAGGAGCGGTTTGATGCGGAGAAGATCGAATTTGCCTTCCCGACCCAGACGATCTATCTGAAACAGGAGGCCGGGAAATGAATTGTCAGCACCGCCTTACTGGGGCTTAATCTAGAAAATGGATTTCATCAACAACCTGCTCTGGCATGATGGCAAACTGTTCGGCGTCGATTGGAGCGTCTGGAAGTGCGTGGGTTTCGCGGGCACGGTGATCTTTTTTTCCCGTTTCCTGGTGCAATGGTATGCCACGGAAAAGCGGCGCCAGGTGGTGATACCGCAGGCGTTCTGGTGGTTGAGCTTGCTGGGGACTTTGTTGTTGCTGGCCTACTCGATCCACAAGCGGGATTCGGTGTTCATCATCTCCTACGCCTTCGCCTGGATCCCCTACATCCGGAGCCTGATGATCCACCGGGAGCACAAGGCCGCGCATACGATCTGCACAGGTTGCGCCAAAAAAATTCCGCCGCAGTCGAACTATTGTCCGAACTGCGGCGTGAAAGTGGTTTGACGGACTTTACTTTTTCGGGGCGGTGCCAGCCGGGGCATTCGCGGGAACACCGGCGACCGGTGCAATGCCGTATTTGGACAGGACTTGCTTGGTGAAATCAGGATTTTTTTCGCCGTAAGCAACCACCTGGGTGATAAAATTATTGATGGCAGCTTCCTTCTCATTCAGCGTGGTCCCGAGCAAGATGGCCTGTTGCTTTTCTTTGCCGGCGATGCTGGCCTGGCGATAAAGATATACCGTCAGTGTGCCGCTGATCACGATGAGGGCGATCAGCAGGGTGAAAACCTGGTTCTTAAGGGACGAAATCTCGTCGTTTTCTTCAGGAGTCATAAAATTATTTTGCAGCGGGTTGCGGAGCGGATTCAGCCGTCTGGATGATGCGTGCCAATTCCGGGTTCTTGACCGTGGCATTGTAGACGATGACATCGTTCAGCAGCGCTTGTGCCCGTGCGGAGGTAACTTGGAACCGTTGTCCTTGGGCAATCAAATTGGGCTGCATAGAACGGACGTCCTGGGTGCGCCACATGGTCATCAGCGCGAACACCACGCCAAGAATCACCAGCGTGGCCAGCACGAAATTAAGCAAAGTCGTGGTCGTGTCGTTTTTCATAAATAGCAGTGCCACACTCTAGCCAAGACCGAAGGATTGTCCACCTTGATTTTCTCAAAAAACGGTGTGCTTTCGGCCTTTGCCGTGGTAAATCACTGGCATGAAAATCCATTTCCTCGGTGCGGCCCGTACCACTACCGGCTCGATGTATCTGCTGGAGATCAACGGTCACAATCTTTTGCTGGAGTGCGGGTTGTTTCAGGGCCATCGCGAAGAAACCACCCGGCGCAATACCACCTTCCCTTTTGACCCGCGCAAGATTGATGCGGTTGTCTTGAGCCATGCCCATATTGATCACGCGGGGAACCTTCCCAATCTGGCCGCCAAAGGTTATGATGGCCCCATCCATTGTACCGAGGCCACGCGCGATCTGTGCAGTGTGATGCTCATCGATTCTGCGCACATCCAGGAACAAGACGCCATCTTTGTCTCCAAGTGGCGCTCCAAAAAACATCTACCGCCCGTCGAACCACTTTACCGGGTGCCCGACGCCGAAAAGGCGGTCAAGCAACTCGTCCCGCACTCTTATGAAACCGGCTTTTCTCCGGTCGCGGGTGTCACCGTCACATTCCGCGAGGCCGGCCACATCCTCGGTTCCGCCCAAGTCATCCTTGATATCCAGGAAAAGGGCCGGAAATATCGGTGGCTGTTCAGCGGTGATGTTGGACGGGGCATGGATGAATTGCTTCGCGACCCGATACCGGTGGAAAATGTGGATTACCTGCAAATTGAATCGACCTATGGGAACCGCGATCACGCTCCACGTATGGCGGCCGACAACACGGTTGAAAAACTGGTCAGCGAGGCCATCGCCCAGCGCAGCAAGGTCATCATCCCGGCCTTTTCCGTTGGCCGTACCCAGCAGATCGTCTATGTGCTGCATGAATTGATCTGCGCGGGAAAACTGCCGCGGCTGCCGATCTACGTGGACAGTCCGCTGAGCCTGAAGGCCAGCGATATCTATAGCAAACATTTGAGTGACCTGAAACCCAATCTGGCCGAGCCGATGTGCAACCATGAAAGCCCGTTCTACATGAACAATTTGACGTACGTCGCGGGGCCGGAGGAATCCAAATCCTTGAACGATAAACCGGGACCGATGGTCATCATCAGCGCGTCCGGCATGTGCGAAGCGGGGCGCATTCGCCATCACATCAAGAACAATATCGGGGATCCAAAAAACGTGCTGCTATTTATCGGTTACTGCGCCGAGGGAACGCTGGGTAATATGATCACTAGCGGCAGATCGCCGGTGAATATCTTCGGCGAACCGCATGAAGTCAAAGCAAAGGTTGTCTCGTTGGACACCTATTCAGGCCACGCAGATCGGAGCGAATTGAAGCACTATGTGCAGCAACTGGGCGGAAATATTCGCCGCATCTTTTGCATCCACGGAGAGGAACCGCAATGTCTTGCGCATGCTGAAACCTTGAAGGCAATGAAACCGAACGCGCAAGTCATTGTTCCCGATTACAAGCAGATGATCGAGATTTAGGAGTTTCTTCAACCTCAGGATTTGCGTTTGAACCAGTGGCGGAGGGGACGGTCGCGCAAATCCATCAGCGGCTTTTCATAAAAGCGGTACAAGAACGCTGAGAAAGCCAGTGTAAATACCCATATCAGCGGAAAGGCGATGATTGGCTCGCGCCCACGGGTCCATGGCCAATGGGACATGGCGGCGCCAATCAGCCCGATGATAAATACGTGGCTTAAGTAGATTGAATATGACCAAAGGCTGATCTTCCTGATCACTGCCTCAAACCATCCGCCCGGGGCTCCCAAGCCGACGGCCTTGGGAAAAATCAACAATAGAACGATCGAAACGACGCTGAAATAGAAAACACGATAAAAGACGAACTGTGAAGTATATGCGGCGGCGCTATCTCCGTAATAGCAATGATGGATCGTCAGGATCAGCAACCCCAAGAGGCCGGCGGGCCACAGTCTGGCCAAAATATTCCAGGACCGGGTCGCATATTGTTTTAACCACGCGAGCAATACGCCGTAGGCGATCGCGTCCAAGCGCGGGAGCGTTACACGCCGCACGCCGCCATCCCAGTTCACGTCTGGCGATATGAAATAACGGATGACGAAAGGAACTGTCAAAAATATCACAATCGTCGCTAAAAGCGCAAAATGTCGATTTGGCGCAAACTGGACGAACAACCAGATGAACAAAGGAAACAAAAGATAAAACCATTCCTCAATCGCCAGACTCCACGAAAGGGTGAAAAACTCCGGGTCCGGCGTGATCAAGGCCTGCCCAAACCAGGTAAAGCGTTCGAGGTGGTCAGGCAACGAACCGTACAGAAATCGCCATTGCCAGATGTAAAGCACGAGAAACAGAAAATAGGCCGGCAGCGTGCGGAACCAGCGTCGCTTCCAAAACCAGAATACACCGCCGGGCCGGTTCAATTCTCCGGCAAAGAGTTCACCCATCAGGATGCCGCCGATCAAAAAACCGCTGAGCAGAAAAAACAGTTCCACGCCCAAGACTCCCGTGAAATGGCGGAATGCGCCGAAAATAGGGAATTTCGTTCCACCGGGAAAAGTATGGGCAAACAGAACCAAACAGATGGCCGTCGCACGGATCAAATCCGGCCCGAACACACGTGCGTGACTTGTTGGGCGCACGTGGGTCAATCCCGGAAGTTTCCAAATTGCACCGCCACCGGAAAATCGTGGCCCCGAACGGCAGCGATCACTGTCTGCAATTCATCCCGGCTTTTGGCCGTCACGCGGACTTCATCGCCCTGGATTTGTGTCGTGACCTTGAACTTGCCATCCCGGATGAAACCGGTGATCTGCTTGGCCACGGCCGCCTCAATGCCGTTCTTCAGCTTGATGCTCTGGCGGGCATGACCCAAGGGGGAAATGTCGGGATCGCATTGCTCCACGCTTTTCAGGCTGATGCCCCGCTTGGCAAGCTTGCCGATGACCATCTCATTGAGCGTGCGGACTTTGTAGGCGTCTTCGGCCGATAATTTGATCTCGGTTTTCTCCAAGACGATCTCCGCCTTGCTCCCCTTGAAATCGAACCGGTTGGCGAGTTCCTTTTTGGCCTGGTTCACGGCGTTTTCCACTTCCATGGAGTTGACCTGCGAAACGATGTCGAATGAAGGCATACGCGCAGGATAAGCGGTTTGCCGGGGAAGTAAAAGTTGAAAGCGCCCGGCAAAAATTGTCGGAGGAAAAGCCATTTGCCGGTTGCAGTAGGACGGATTTTTTTGGATGTTACCGCGCGTGAAAAGCAAACGTGCGCTCCTCTCTGTCTCCGATAAAACCGGCCTGGTGCCATTCGCCCAGGTCTTGATCCAGTCCAACTACGACCTGCTCTCCACCGGCGGCACCGCCAAAGCGTTGCGCGATGCCGGTTTGCCTGTCCGGGACATCAGTGAGCACACCGGTTTTCCCGAGATGCTGGACGGCCGCGTCAAGACGCTGCACCCACGTGTCCATGGCGGGCTGCTTTACATCCGCGGAAATGCCGCTCATGAAGCGGCGGTGAAGCAGCACAATATCGAGTCTATCGACCTGGTGGTGGTAAACCTTTACCCATTCGAGGCCACGGTGGCCAAGCCCAATGTCGCCCTGCACGATGCGATTGAAAACATCGATATCGGCGGTCCATCCATGTTGCGCAGCGCGGCCAAAAACCATGAGAGCGTAACCGTGATCGTGGACCCGGCTGATTACAATGAGGTGGCTGAACAGATCAAGGCCACGGGTGATACCACGCTGGAATTACGCCGTCGGCTCTGCGCCAAGGTCTACGCCCGCACTGCGGCTTACGATGCTGCCATCGCTGCTCATCTCCAAAAGGAATTCGGCGCCGACAAAAACGCCTTGCCCGCATCCCTGACCATCTCCACGCCGTTGGCCCAGCCGTTGCGTTATGGCGAGAATCCGCATCAAACCGCGGCGTTGTATGGCCGGTTCCAGGATTATTTCAAACAATTGCATGGCAAAGAGCTTTCTTATAACAACATCCTGGACCTGACCGCCGCCACGGCATTGATCGCTGAATTTCACGACGACGTTTCTACGCTGGCGATCCTCAAGCACACCAATCCTTGCGGTGTCGGGCAGGGAGCAAACTTGCGGGAAGCGTGGGACAAAGCCTTTGCGACCGATAAACAGGCTCCATTCGGCGGTATCATCGCTGTGAATCGCCCACTTGATGCCGCCTGCGCCGAGGCCATTGCCGAAATCTTCAGCGAGGTCATTGTGGCTCCGGAATTTTCCCCGGAGGCCCTTGCGATCCTGCAAAAGAAAAAGAACCTGCGCCTGCTGCAGATTATCAAAAATCCATTGGCCGCCCAGCCTTGGGATATGCGCAGTGTGGGTGCCGATTCCTTCCTACTGCAGCAACGCGACCTGAAAATCACCGGTGCCAGCGACCTCAAGATTGTCACCAAACGCCAGCCCACGCCGGCAGAATTGAAGGCCATGCTGTTTGGCTGGCGCGTGGTAAAGCATCTCAAATCCAATGCCATCCTCTATGTCGGCGAGGGCCGGACGCTGGGGACCGGCGCAGGGCAGATGAGCCGGGTGGATTCCAGCCGGATTGCTGTCTGGAAGGCGGGCGAGGCGAAATTATCCCTGGCTGGCAGCGTCGTGTGCAGTGACGCATTTTTCCCGTTCCCCGATGGCTTGCTAGCGGCGGCGGATGCTGGTGCCACTGCTGCCATCCAACCCGGCGGATCGGTAAAGGATCCGGAAGTGATCGCTGCCGCCGATGCCCGGGGCATGACCATGGCCTTCACCGGTGCACGGCATTTCCGGCATTGATAGGAGAAAGAGCTCATCCTCTTCCTCAATTTACATTGAGGAAGAGAATTATTTTGCCAGTTGCACCATGAGATAAATTTGCAGCAAGGCAAGCCCGGCCAAAAGCACCCAGGCAATAGACTCGCGCAATTTCAAGCCCCGCACTTGCGCCGGGGCCAGCCAGAATTGGATTTTGGCCGATCCAAAAGCAATGACATCTCCATTGCGCAAACGGGCGCCCGTCTGTGGTTCATCATTCACCACGGCCAAGGCATCTGGTGCCGTCGCCACCGTAAAACCCTCCGTTTTCTCAAACCCGATCGTCAAATGCTTGTCCCAAACCCCATCGTCTTCCAGACAGAGTTCATTCTGCGCCCCACGCCCAACATGAAATGGAAAATGGCGGACGAAAATGATTTCGCCCGCCATTTTGCCGGAAAGGATGCTGAGTTGAACCATCACCAGCCGCGACGATGAACGTCAATCTGATCACCCGGAAACACTTGTGGATCTTTTTCTTTGCCATCCAAAATCCGATCGCAATTGAGAGTGTACCGCCGTCCATCAGCGCGGATCAAGGTGACATTCTTCTTGTTCGCAAAATCGCCGAAATCCCCGGCTGAGGTGATGGCTTTCGTCACCGTGATCTGCCCCACATAAATCTGCCGGCCAGGTGCTTTCACCTCGCCCCGCACAAAATACACCCGGTCGCCCGCTTTCACGGTGACCGTTAGATGGTTGTATATCGACGGAACATATTTGTCGTGGATGATCTGCTCGATTTCGCCCGTGGTTTTGCCGGCCACCTTGACAAGGCCGATGTCGGGCAAAGAGATGGTGCCATCGTCATTGATGGTCTTGTCCTTGGTTTCGGGCGGATCAGGAATACCGTCAAACGAAATCGTGATCGTATCACCGGGGCCCAATTTGGCGGCGTCGCCGATGCCTCCTCCCTTTTGCATGTCGATATCATCGGGAAGGGGTGAAGCACAACCAGCCAGGAACAGCGCCAGTACGGGCATCAACAAAACCAATTTTAAAACGGACTTTTCGGGTAATACGGACTTCCAATTGATTGCGTTCATTTTCGAAATCATCCTTTGCCTTAATACTTCGGTTTCACACTGACTTCAGTGTCGCCCTCGTCGGATTTGTTAGCTTCCTTGGCCTCGGCATCCTGTTCGGATGCGCTACGGGAATAATAATAATCGTGATAGTAGCCGCTATAGTAATAGTAGCCCTCATCCTGCGACATATTGATGTTGTTGAGCACGATGCCCACAAAATTGCCGCCGACTTTTTCGATCATCTGCTTGGCGCGGATGGTCATGGGCTGCGGATACCGGCGGTACTGGATGACCTGCATCACCAGATCCACTTCGCTGGCCAGCACGGAAGCGTCGCTCACACCCAGGATCGGGGGTGAATCAAAGAAGATGAAATCATAACGCTGCTTGAGCTCCGAAATCATCTCTTTCATCTGGGCGGAACCGAGAATACCCATGGAACTGTTCGGCAACTTGCCGCTCGCCATGAAATCCAAGCCGGGTACCGGCGTGGTCTGCACAATCTCTATCAGCGTGTTCTGTTTGAGCAAATAGTTCGTCAGGCCCAGATTGTTGCCCACCTTGAACAACTTATGGAGCGTCGGGCGGCGCAAGTCCGAGTCCACGATCAACACGCGGTTGCCCGCTTGGGCGAATACCGTGGCCAGGTTAAGGGTCGTGGTCGATTTACCCTCACCCGCGCCAGCGCTGACGATGACGATGGTATTGAGCTTCTCATCAGTACGCGAGAAGAGTAGGTTCGTCCGCAACACCCGGTAGGCCTCGGCATGCTTGCTCTCCGTCCCTTCCTCCAGCAGGTACCCGATGTTCTGTGGAATGACTCCCAGCACGGGCGCTTGGAACGTACGCTCGACATCGTCGATGGTCTTCACGCTGGTATCCAGATATTCAATGAAGAACGCCAGGCCCACACCCATGACCAGGCCGAAAATAAGTCCCAAGACGATGTTCAGCGTCTTGTTGGGTTTGACCGGCGCCTTGCTCGGCTCGGCGGGATCAGTGATCTGCACCGTGGATGTCACCGGAATTTTGGCATCAATCGAATTCGCTGTAAGCTTCAGGTTCAGCATCTTGTGCGTCTCCTGCAGGTCCAGCAACTTGCGTTTTTCCGCGTAATAAGGTTCATAAACGATCGCATTTGTCAGGTCCTGTGCCTTGGCCCATTCCACTTTTGCGATCAAATTAGTAAAAGCCGCCTCCGTGGTGTCATACTGGGTTTCCAAGCTCAACATGATACCATCCACGCGTTTGTTGATCTGTTCGTTTAATGAATCAATGGTGCTCTGAACACGCAGCACATTCAGATTGTTAGCAGGATAATCCACCAGCAACTTGCTCTTGCTCCGTTCCGCTTCCCGCAATTGATCCAGCATGCCACCCAAGGAGCTGTCAGAGATCATCATGGGCAGCACGTCCCGCAGCTTGGTGGGATCCGTTTTCTGAACCTCCTTCAATTTGTCCAATTGCACTTTTTGCCGGACGGCCTGTTTTTCATCCTCGGCCATGTCTGCATTAATGCGCGCGAGATCTTCCTTATCGAGCGTCGGGCTCGGCGCCAAACTGGTCGGATCATCGTGGATGCCCAACGCCGTGCGCATATTCTCCACGTTGGCTTGGATGCTCTGGATCAAGTTGGACTCAGCCAGAAATTGCTGGTTAAAAACCTCCAGCCCTTTCACCTGGGTGTCCCGAATGGTCTGAACGCGATAGTTTTGATAAACCCGCGCGATTTCATTCGCCAGGTCAGAAGCCTCATTCTTGTCATCACTATATACGGTGATGGCGATCACCTTAGTATTGCGCACCGGAGCCAGAGCCATGCGACCCCTGAGGATATCCATCGTTTCCGACGTCTTGAGGGTTTCGCCGTTGTAATACTTCTTTCCCCATTCCACATTCAGGTTCTTGGCCGCGATCACATTGCTCAAGATCAACTGCGACTGCATGATCTCAAACGTTGTCTGGATGAAATAGGCATCATACGGCATCGCCGTCGCCGCCGGCGTATTGTAACCGGAGATGATGCCGCCGTCATTTTCCACCTTGATCTTGGCCGTGCTGGAAAAAGACTCCGGCAGAATGAACGTCACCGCCGTGGCGATGATCGCCGTGATCAGAAAAACCGTGATGATGATCGCCTTCCGGATGCGGATCACCCGCCAGTAATCAAGAAAATGCAAGCGCGTCTCCGGGGGCGGACCCGCGATGGGATTTTTAATTTGGTCCATACAATGCTAATGCTATAAAAATAAATGGGAGCCAAGTTTGGACAAGGCTCCCCGCGTTCTGTTCAAATCATGGGCTGTCAGGCGCTTCCGATCAGTAGCTGGCGGTCAGGCCAAAATAAACCCGGTTCCGGGCAAAATCGCGATTATTCACCTGGGTGAAAAGATCGTCGAAATTATACCCCATGTCCGCTGAGAAGTGGCTGTTGAACACGTAGGTCAGGTTCACGCTTGCATCCACCGATACTTCGCTCTGGCTGGTCACCCCGCCACCGTCAAAGGTGGAATAGGAACCGCGACCAATCAGCGTTAAGAACAGTTTCTCAGTGAGCTTATGATTCAAGTCCCCGTAGAGCACCGTGGTCTCTTGATATTGCGTCAGGCTGCCGTCCGCCCCCGGGTTGACCACGTCCGTAGCATTATGCGACTGCGTCACGCCCAACTGCACATAAGACCCCGGCAGGTAAGTGTAAGTAAGCGAACCGCTGGCCACCGGAGAAACTGTCTGGGTATGACTAAACGGATTCTTTGAGTTGTCCGAGTAATTAACCCCCACCTGCAAAGCCCCGTTCAAATTCGCCATGATCTGATGTTGCACGCCGACATGTATTTCGTGCGAATCACCATTACGGTCAGAACTGCGATACAGGAAGGTATGTATCGGATAAGCAGGGCCAGGGCCGGGGCCGGCATACTGGAATTGGCCAATCGTTTCATCTCCGGTATAATTTGCCCAGCTATACACATAGCCCGCAAAAAACATCGTTTCCGGGCTCAAAGTCCAGTTCAAATCCAGCCCGACATTTTGTTCAATACGATCCAACAAACCTTTCAGGCTGGTCGACACGTTATACAGTCCCGGCACACCAGGGTCGATGCCGGGCGGTAGAGCGAAAGTAGTGCCCACCCCATTGGTGGAAACATTATCCCCCTTATTGTTATAGTGGTACCAGTCGTTGCCATAATGCAACGACGTCCCAAACAGCGGGGTCCATTGGGTATCCACGGAGAAATTAAAATGGTTCGCCATGCTGTCACCCGTTGCGCGGAAGGTCGCAGGATTCGGACCCGACCCAATCAAATCCGGCTGCCGACTCGACGTGAAAGAATCCGTCACGTTCAATTTCCACCGCTCATTGATGGCATGGTTGATCCAAGCATCCACTTGATGCGATTGATCAAACTCATCCAAATGCAACTCACGGCGGTCGTCGTAGTAATAGAGGCCGTAGATATAGCGGATGCCCATATCCGTCTGCCGCAAAGGAACATTGACGGATACCGTCGGAGAAACTTCCGCGCCCCAGCTGCCTTTATGCCCGCCATTTTGCGAATTCGCCAGGTTGTAATTGTCGTCGTAAAAACCACGCAGGGTGCCGGAAATGCTCCATGCTTTGGTGGATACCAGATCCAAACCTTGACCGTATGCGGATTGCAGAGTGGCCAAGCCAATCGCTGCTATCCCAGTAGAGACAAAAAGTTTCTTCATAACACGTTTTACAGCCGGGTACCTGACCGCCTTTGTACAACTATTGCCCAAAAAATAAATAAATTTGAGCGCTGGCGACCGAGAACAGTTTCAAGGCTATCTCTTCGCAAGCTGTTCGTCAAAAAGTTTTTTCGCGAATTATTCACAATCTTATTCACCCCAAAATCACCCTAATCCAACCCGCTGACACACTTACGTCGCCATTTTGTCACTCTTTCGTTTCAATTCCTTTTTCAAGGTTCTGAGATTGAGAGTGTTCACGATGTCTTTCGGTTCCAGCCACCCTTTTCTTGCTATTCCCGCGCCCAGTCTCAAAAAACCCGCGTGTTCGTTCCGGTGCGCATCCGGGTTGATCACGCACTTTACCCCCTTGCTCTTCGCATACGGCCAATGCCGCCAGTCCAAATCAAACCGCCACGGATTGCAATTCAACTCGATCCACGTCCCCGTCTCCGCACAAGCATCGATCACCGCCATCACGTTCATGGGATATGGCTCCCGCTCCAGCAACAACCTGCCAGTCATATGTCCAAGTATGTGAACATGAGGGTTTTCCGCCGCTCGAATCAAGCGCTTCGTATTGTCTGCCTCGTTATTGCTCGGCACATGCAGGCTCGCCACCACCACGTCGAGTTCCGCCAGCAGATCATCATCAAAATCCAGTTTGTCCTTCAAAATATCCACCTCCGACCCCGTCAACAGCCGGAATTCGCTCCCGGAATCGGCAATTTTCTTATTTAGTTCAGCAATTTTCCCCATCTGTTGCCGCAAACGGGTCGCATCCAGCCCGTTCGCCTGAAACGACGCCTTGGAATGGTCCGTGATCGCCCAATATTCCAGCCCCAGCTCTTCCATATGGCTCGCGATCTCTTCCAACGTGTTTTTCCCGTCGCTCCACGTCGAGTGATTGTGCAACGCCCCCTTCAATTGCGTCCATTCCACCAATTTCGGCAAAGCATCCTTTTCCGCCGCTGTGAATTCCCCCTTATCCTCCCGCAATTCCGGCGGCACATACACCAAGTCCAGCTTCTGAAAAATCTCCTCCTCCGTCCGGCACCCCACCAACAGCTTCGGATCCCGCGTTTCCTCCTTGGATTTGAACAATCCATACTCGTTCAGCCGCAATCCCCGCTGGATCGCCCGCTGCCGCATCACGATATTATGCTCCTTGCTCCCCGTGAAGTATGCCAACGCGAACGGAAATTCCGCATCGCTCACCACCCGCAGGTCGCATTGGATGCCTCCCTCCAAGATGACGCTCGCCTTCGTCTCTCCTTCGGCCAGTACCTTGACGATTCCTGGCTGCGACACAAAAAATTTGATGACTGCCGCCGGCTTCTTGGTCGATGCCAGTAGGTCGATGTCTCCGATCACCTCCTTGAACCGCCGCAAACTACCCGCCGTATCGCACCGGATCACGTCCTCATGCTCGCGCAAACTTTCCAAAAGCGGCTCCGCCACCTTCAAGGCATCGCCCAGCCGGTGCTTGCTGGCGTAAGTCCGCTTCATCTGGATGCCTTCCAGGATATTCGTCTGGGTCTTCTCGCCAAAACCGTCCAATTCCGCCACCTTGCCCGCTTTGCACGCCGCCTCCAGCTTTTCGATCGTATCGACGCCCAGATGCTTCGCCAGCGCCTGGATCTTTTTTGGTCCCAGTCCCGAAATCTCCAGCATCTCGATCTGCCCCGGCGGAATCGATGCCTTCAGTTCCTCGTAATATTTCAATTTACCCAGCTCCACCAATTCCGTGATCTTTTGTTCCAACGCCTCGCCGATGCCTTTGATCTCGCCCAACCGCTTCTCCGCCACCAGCGTCTTCAGCGGCTCCGTCAAGGCTTGGATCACCCGCGCTCCATTGGAATACGCCCGCGTCTTGAAAGGATTTTCCCCCTTCAATTCCAAGAGCACACCGATCTCCACCAGGATGTCTGCCACTTTATCTTTGTCCATGAGGCGAATATAAGTTCATTCCGTCCCGTTCAAAGTCCAAATTTTGTTTTGCATGAATTGGTGTGACCGACTGCGACCAAGCGCGATCGCCTCATCTCTGTAGCACCCGCGTCTCGCGGGTGAGGGTGATTGCCCGTGCGGCTCGCACCGTCCCGCCAACCCTTCTGCGGCGCAGCCGCAGCCAAACGCATTGCCAGCCCTTTTCACAACCGCCTCCGCCAAGACGCCCGGAGCGCGTCCGTCCCGGACGCAGCAACAATCTTTCTGCAACCCCGCTTCCATAAACCAATCACCTCCTACCATTCCCTGCCGCATAAACACTTCCCTCATGTAACTCTTCATCTCTTCAACCATGTAACCAAACTGGCTTTCCCCCTTCAAAAAATGGCTTAAAATTGGGTTAAATTGGCTTTCAAATGGCTTTTTTTGGGCTTTATTGGCTTTGTTTTTTGGCCTCCAAATTTCGTTTCTACCCTCGCCCCCAACCACTTCCGCCATTTCCCATTTGGCTTTGTTTCGTAATTTTCATTTTTCCCAAAGTTCCAGTTCCCATCTGACCTTTCTGCCGCCCGTCCACCCTCGCCAGCCCGACAAGGTAGGGCGCCGCGCTCCGCGCGCGCCGCGAATGTGGTAACGCAAACACCCTTTTTTCTTCATTCTTCATTCTGCCTTCTTCATTTTCCTTTCCATATCCTCACGCCCCCATTCTGACAGACAGGGTTGGACATCCGCTGTCCAACCCTAAAAATTCTCGGGAGTACGTAGATAGCGCAAACGAGCCTCCAACGCTGGCGTTGCGAATGACCAAATGCTTGGTTTTCCGACTTAAAACCCTTGGAGGCTGATGGCCACGATGGCCAATTTGCGTTATCTACATACTCCCGAAAATTCTTCAAAAAATCTTTCTACTGATAATGCGGTGGCTTCGTGACATTGGCCTTGATCCGCTCCAGTTCCATGCTTTCCATCGCGGAAGATTGCTTCTGCACCTCTTTTTTGATGCGTTCCAGCAACCTGCCCTGCTCGATGATGACCTCATTCAATTGCTCCACCTGATGCTCTAGGTGGGCAATATCAGATTCCAACTTCCGGAACCGTTCGTCAGTTTCGTCGTTCATGGTGTGGCAGGACTGGGTGTTTTCCAAAGATACCTCGCCAAAATCACCCGCAACGCCGCCGCCAGCGGGATGGCCAGAATGCCCCCCAAGATGCCGCCCAACAACGTCGTGCCCGTCATCACCGCGATGATGATCACCAGCGGATGCAGCCCCACGCGATTGCCCATGATCTTCGGTGAAATGAACAGCCCTTCCATCGTCTGCACCAGCGCGAACACCATCAGCACCAGCAACGGATGCTGCCAATCGCCGTATTGGACAAACGACAGCGTCAGCGCCGTCACGAAAATGATGATCGACCCCAAAAACGGGATCATCGTCAGGAACACCGCCGCGAACCCGAGCAGGAACGCATAATCCACCCCGACCAACGTGAAACCGATCGTGAACATCACTGCATTACAGATCGCCACCAAAACCTGCCCGCGAAAGTACGCCACCAGATAGCCATTGATCGCATCCAGCACAAACACGATCTCGTCCTTCAGATACGAATCCTGCAAAGGCAGAAATTCGCGCCAATGTTTTTCAATACCGCGTTTCTCCAACAGGAAATAAAAAGCATACACCGGTATGAGCGCCAGACCCGCCAACAGTCCAAATCCCGAAGCGACCTTCGTGACGCTGCTCAGCAACCACGTGCTCATCTCCGGCAAACTGCCCGTCAACCAATGCGCCGCTGATGCCAGTGCCGGTTGCTCTGCGCTTCCTGGAGCGGTTTCCGGTTTGGGCGGCGGTATAAAATGACGGAGAAAATCCGGCGGGTTCGCGATCAAATCATGGATGCGCACCTGGAGTCTCTGGGAATAATCCGGAACCTTTTCGGCCAGGTTCTGGGTTTCTTCCACCACCTTGGGAATGATGCTCGCCAGCACTGCGGTGACGATCGCAAAGGCGATGATGAACACCATCACAATGGCCCGTTTGCGCGGAATCCGGCGCCATTCAAAAAAGTCCACCACTGGCGAAAGCAAACAAGCCACCACCGCCGCAATGGCCAGCGGCCAGAGAACCGGGCTAAGCAGGTTCAGGATACGCCCCAACCCCCAAACCGCCCCCACCACTAGACCGATCACGACAGCGATCGCCAATCCGGTCAACGCAAACCAGATGATACCCGACTGTTTTTCGGTGGGTGCGGAAAGCGGCATAAAATAGTCCCGATACGCCAGTTTCAGCGATTTTAAGGCATCCGCCAAGCCTTCAATTTCAAATCTGAAATCTCAAATTTGAGATTCACCGTAGCGGGCGGCGGCGGGAAGTGCCACCACGGCGTTCCTCTTCATCGCGCAGTTTTTGCTCGGCGGCAATGCGGGTCGGATTACTGGGTGCCATGTGACTAAGAAGTTGCTTCTGAAAATCAATGGAACGGCGCTCGCATTCCTCCTCCTCGCGGACACGGTCGTTCAGGTGACGCTGCCCTTTGATTTCCGAGTTTTGGAGCGAATCCGCCCATCCGCGCAATTGGCGTGAGCAGTTTTCAGCAGTGGAACGCAGCTTGGTGATTTGCGCCTTGAATTCCGCACTCCACGGGCGACGAAGCAACAACGTTAGCATCGAGCGCACTTCACCAGCGGAGCCGCGTGCGATGTAGATGAATTGGAGCAACTCACTCGTCGTCCCGCGCTCAAAACCTTCAGCTATGTTATTGGAGACCGAAAGCACGGCACGTTCAAGTTGATCGCGGAACGATGCGCGCATACGGGATGGGGCTTCCTCTAGGAAATCATCGGTCAGTTCATAGAGTCGGGCCGCCTCTTGCCAGACTGGCAGGTCTTCGAAGCGTTGGTAGGTCATGCACGTGAATTTAAAATTTCAAATTTGAGATTTCAAATTTGAAATTCATAAAGGCGACCTCGGACGACCGAGGCGTTTCTTGAGTTGGTTGATCGTGAGGAATTCACCTTTTCCGGCTTTGATCTTGCCCAAGCGCGTGGCGAGAACCTTTTTGTGCCACACAGGAGATTTAAACTCGGAAAACGCAGTCTGAAACTGTTGTCGGCTCATAAGTGAACTTTCAATTTGAGATATGAAATTTCAAATCTGAAATTCAGCAAAGCGCTATTGCCCCAATTTCTTCGACTTCTCCGTCGCCACCCGCACGGCGCTCATGACCGTCGCTCGCAGTTTGCCTTTCTCCAATTCATGCAACCCTTCAATCGTCGTCCCGCCAGGACTCGTCACCTGATCCTTCAACGCCCCCGGATGGATGCCCGTATCGAGCACCATCTTCGCGCCGCCCAAGACAGTCTGCGCCGCCAGCTTCGTGGCGATGTCGCGCGGCAACCCCGCCGCCACGCCGCCATCACTCAGCGCTTCGATGAATTGATACACATACGCCGGACCGCTACCGCTCAAACCCGTAACGGCATCCAGCAACGCTTCCTTCACTTGCATCGCCACACCCACGGCGGACAATAATTTTTTGGTGAGTTCACCATCCGCCACCGTCGCATTTTTTCCGAGCGCAAATCCCGAAGCGCCTGCGCCCACCAGCGCCGGTGTGTTCGGCATCACCCGGATGACCCGCGCTCCCGCCGGCAGGGCCGCCTCCAGTTTCGCCAGCGTCACGCCCGCGGCGATCGAGATGACCAGATGCTTGTCCGTGAACGCCGGGGAAATCTCATTGAGCGCCGCCGCCACTTGATCGGGCTTGGTCGCAAGGATCAGTACATTCGCCGCCTTGGTCACCGCGATGTTGCTGATCGCTATCTTCGCGCCGGTTTCCTGGCCAAAATGTTTGCGGGCCGGTTCAAAAGGATCGGCCGCAACGATCTGCCCCGGGCGGACCAGACGCGCATTCAGAAAGCCGCGGGCCAGCGCGGTGGCCATTTTGCCCGCGCCCAGAAAACCGATTTTCAATTGAGCCATGCGGATTATGTAGCAGGCAAACCAGAAGCGCGGAAGTTAAAACGGAAGGTTGCCACTCGGAAATGGCTCCATTTTACTCAAAAAGCCCTGATTTTGTCTCCTTGCCTATGCCCAAAGTCTGGACAATTCCCGGCTTGTCTTTAGCAGGGCGGAAGTTATGCTCTCTCCGGGTTGTAAAAAATGAACATCGGCCGTAAATCATGGGATTCATTTGAGTTGATGCGTGACGCCGCTCATGAAGGCGATGCGCAGGCACAATGTTATCTCGGCGTCTGTTATCAAAATGGCCAGGGCGTGAACCAGGATTATGCTGAGGCCGTGAAATGGTTCCGCAAGTCCGCCGAGCAAAACGATTCCGTGGCGCAATGTTATCTCGGTGTCAGCTATTGGCTTGGCCAGGGCGTCCCGCAGGAATTCGGCGAAGCCGCCAAATGGCTCCGCGAAGCCGCCGAACAGGGCGATCCCGCCGCGCAATTCAATCTCGGCACTCTCTACGAAACCGGCCAGGGCGTCCCGCAAAATTACGCCGAAGCCGTGAAATGGTATCGCGAATCCGCCGAGCGCGGCTATCCGGCGGCGCAATTCAATCTCGGTGTCTTCTACGAATCCGGCCAGGTGGTGGAACAGAACTTTGCCGAAGCGGCTAGTTGGTACCTCAAAGCCGCTGAACAGGAATTAGCTCCCGCTCAATGCAATCTTGGCCTCTGCTATCAAGCCGGCCGCGGTGTGGAGCAGAACACCGTCGAAGCCGTGCGCTGGTTCATCCGCGCCGCGCGTCAGGGCGATAAGACCGCCCAACATAACCTTGGATTGCACTACGCCTCCAACGACGCCGCGGAACAAGACGCCGAAGAAGCCAAGGAGGCCGCGAAAGAAGCGGCCAGAAACACCCCGCGCTGAACAAAGCGCGGATTCACTACTATAGCAAGGTTCAAGCGTGGTTGCGCGTCTTGGACTGCGGCGGGAAGCGTAGCGCCACGCCGCCTTCGATCGGTCAATGGATTCCCAACTCCTCAGTTATCTTCCGATCGAAAACTGTCGCGTGCCTCAAGCCGCCAACTCTTCAAGCTTGGCCTGCGCCTTACCCGAATCAATCGTCTCCGCCGCCAGTTCCCAGCCTTCCACCAGCGACTTCGTCTTGCTCGCCACCAATAACGCCGCGCCCGCATTCAGTAGCACCGCATCCCGTTTCGGGCCGCGATCTTCGCCTCGTAACAATTTCCGCGTGATCTCCGCGTTCTGAAATTTATCACCGCCCAGCAAGTCCGCTAACGTCGCGCGTTGCAGCGGAAAATTTTCGAGCGCCAGCGTCGACATCGTGAAGCCACGCTCATGATAGAATTCCGCCACGTCGTTCGCGCCCAATGTGGAAAGCTCATCAATGCGCGCCTCACCCACCTTGCCGCTCACCACCATCCCGCGCCGAACACCCAGTGATTGCAGCACCAGCGCCAGCGGCTCGCACAACTCCGCGCGCGGCACCCCCACCAGCATGGCGCTGGGTCGCACCGGATTCAGCAGCGGCCCCAGAAAGTTGAAGATCGTCCGGCGTCCGCGTTCCGCGCAAATTTTCCGCGCCGCTGCGATGTTCTTGAATGCCGGATGAAAATTGGGCGCGAAGAAGAACGCAAAATTTTTCGCCCGCAACATCGCCACCGCATCCGCCGGTGAAAGATTGATGGGTATCCCTAATGCCTCCAGTACGTCCGCGCTGCCAGATTGCGAGGTAATGGCGCGGTTCCCGTGCTTGGCCACCGCCACTCCCGCCGCCGCGCAAATGATCGCCGCTGTCGTGGAGATATTGAACGTCCCCAACCGGTCACCGCCCGTGCCCACGATGTCCAGGACCTCGCGCGACTCGCGCCAGCCGGCTTCCAGCGGCGCCGGAATGGACATTTCCCTGAGCGCTGCGGCAAAGGCGGATATTTCCGCCGCCGCTTCCCCCTTTTCCGCAAAAGCGATGAGAAAATCCGCCTTGATGGTGGCATGGACCGTTTCATCGACCAGCCGCTCGATGGCACGACTGATCTGTTCCGGGGTCAGGTCCCGGCGGGCGGCAAGCTGTTCCATCAAGATGTCGAGCACACGGAAGATTCTACGGTGTAACACGATTCTCTCAAACGGAAATTGCGGGGCCCGTGTGATTTATCGTAACTTGTCGGTTGCTATTGCTGTCTCAAAATAAGAGCAAAGTCATAAATTTATGCCGGAAAAATCAAACGGGTTCGTGTCCTTCAAGGTCATCGCCGCCATCGTGGTGGTCGTGATCATCCTTGTGCTGGTCATTCTGCATCATAAACGTTCCGAACCCCTCAATTACAACACCACTGCCGTGGGGCGCGGCGAAATCACCCAGACCGTCACCGCCACCGGCACGCTCAATCCCGTCAAGAGCGTCCAGGTCGGTTGCCAGGTCTCCGGCCGCATCAGCGAAATCTACGTGGACTACAACAGCACCGTGACGAACGGCCAGTTGATCGCCCAAATCGACCCGCGCTCGTACGAACAACAGGTCGCCTCGGCCGATGCTGATCTCGCCAATGCGCTGGCGAATTATGAATTGCAGTCCGTTCAAGCCCGGCGTGAAGCGGACCTCTACACCAACAAGCTCGTCTCCGGTTCCGACTACGATATCGCCGTCGCCACCTTGCACCAGTCCGAAGCCACGGTGAAGATCAAACGCGCCTCGCTCGAAAACACCCGCACCAGCCTCGGCTATACCAAGATCGTCTCGCCTGTGGATGGCACCGTCATCTCGCGCGCCGTGGACGTCGGCCAGACCGTCGCCGCCAGCTTCAACACCCCCACCCTCTTCCTCATCGCCAACGACCTCACCAGCATGCAGATCGATGCCGCCGTGGCCGAAGCCGATGTCGGCGGCGTGCTCGAAGGCCAGAACGTCGATTTCACCGTCGATGCCTATCCCACCCGCACCTTCCATGGCGAAGTTTTTCAGGTGCGCAATTCCCCCTCCACCATCAATAACGTCGTCACCTATGACGCCGTGATCAGCGTCACCAATGCCGATTCCAAATTGAAACCCGGCATGACCGCCAACGTCTCCATCGTGGTGGCCACCCGGCCGGACACACTCAAAGTGCCAAACGCCGCGCTCCGCTTCCGCCCGCCTGAAAACGCCTCGGTCCTCACCAACGCCGTAGCCGAAGCTTCCGCCGCTCCGACCTCGCCCCCGGCGATCACTCCTCCCGCAGGTGGTGGCGCCGGTGAAGGCCGTCAACGCGGTGGCCGCGGTGGCGGTGGCGGCGGTCCGCGTGTCAAAGGCCCGCGCAACGCGCGCATGGTCTACGTCCTCGCCGAGGGTTCTACCAGCAAACTCAAACAAGTGCCCGTCAAGGTCGGCATCACCGATGGCATCTTCACCGAGATCACCGATGGCTTGCAGGAAGGCGACAAAGTCGTGACCAGCGTGGTCTCCACCGATTCCACCGCAGCCGCCGGCCCCGCCAGTCCATTTGGTGGCGGCGGTTTTGGTCCGCGCCGTTGATTTTGTTCCCCGCTCATGAACGCCGTCATCCAACTCACTGATATCCACAAGACCTACCACACCGGTGAGGTCGATGTGCATGCCGTGCGCGGGGTCACATTATCCATCGAACGCGGTGAATTCGTCGCCATCATGGGCTCCAGCGGTTCCGGCAAGAGTACCTTGATGAATATGATCGGCTGCCTTGATCGGCCCACCGGCGGCAATTATTTTCTGGATGGCATCGATGTCTCCACCCTCGACCGGGAACAACGCGCCTCCATCCGTAATGAGAAGATCGGCTTCGTCTTCCAGGGCTTCAATCTCCTTTCGCGCACCACCGCGCTGGAGAATGTGGAGATGCCCATGCTCTACAATCATCGCCGCGTGCCCTCGCACGAACAGAAGCAGCGGGCCTTGGAATCGCTCGAACTCGTCGGTCTGGGCCAGCGCGCTGATCACAAGCCGAATCAACTCTCCGGCGGTCAGCAGCAGCGCGTGGCTATCGCTCGTTCCCTCGTGAACAAGCCTTCCCTCCTGCTCGCGGATGAACCCACCGGCAACCTCGATAGCCAGACCAGCATCGAGATCATGGGCGTCTTCCAAAAGCTCAACGACGCCGGCATCACCATCGTCCTTTCCAGCACATTGGGATCCTAAGCTTAGAATTCCACGTGGACAAGTTGTCGCG
>JADMIO010960081.1_pt1 | contig 56361 bp, 43 predicted proteins | sample 8958161 | NCBI WGS metagenome assembly JADMIO01 (sample SAMN16585339, study PRJNA669376) | soil metagenome | isolation source: Crop rotation soil | place: USA: Cullars Rotation, Alabama | collected 2011
CCGCGACTTCAAGTCACGTGAATTCCAAGCTTCGGATCCCACTGTGCTGGAAAGCAGGCCGAGGGCCAGATGGTGATCGATGTCGAGCGCAAGAATCGCGAGGTTCTTCCGTTCGCGCGGCTTCGCGGACAACTGCCGCGCGTCGACTCGCTGATCGGCTCGGCCAAGGTGCCCGTGGGCATCGACCTGTTCGGCCGCGTTCAATTTGCCGATCTGGCCGAACCTGCCAGCGCTCACCTGCTGGTGGCTGGCACGTCGGGGAGCGGCAAGAGCGAGTGGCTTCGCACGGCGATCGCCGGGTTGATTCTGGCGAACACGCCGGAGACGCTCCGGCTGGTGCTGATCGATCCCAAGCGAAATGCCTTCAACGATCTGAAGAACTCGCGGTTCCTGCAGAACGTGCAGGCCATGGTCTATCCCGACGAGCGCAGCCCGGTGGAAGTTCTGGAGAGGCTGGCCGACGAGATGGACGTGCGCTATCGCCTGCTCGAGAAGGCCCGCGCGGATTCGCTGCGCGAGTACGTGCGGATCTCCGGAACGCCGGTGCCGCGGATCATCTGCGTGGTCGACGAGTACTTCGACCTGATCAATCGCGATCGCCAGGAGCGGAAGGAGCTGGAGACTCAGATCTGCCGCCTAGGCGCCAAGGCGCGTGCGGCCGGAATCCACCTGATGTTGGCCACGCAGCAGCCGAGCCGCGAGACCATCAAGGGAGCGCTGGAGTCGAACATCGCCGCGCGGGTTGGCCTGATGATGCGGAACCGCATCGAGTCCCGGATGTTGCTGGGCCAAGGCGGCGCCGAGAATCTGCTGGGCGACGGCGACCTGCTGTACAAGAACACCGGCGAGCCGATGCGGCTGCAGGCTCCGTTGATGACGCGCGACGAACGAGCGCAGATCTTCGCGGGCGAAGCTCGCGAAGCGCACCCCACTCGAGCGCCGCTGATCGACTTCGTGGTGTCGCGCGAAGAGGGCTAGGATCGCCGCTTCTGAACGAAACCTGCACGCTGATGGCGGAGCCCGGTACGCCAGCATGCATCGCATGGCGATGAATGGGTGGGTGCAAGATCCTTTGGCTATACTGGCGGAATGATCCCTTTCGCCCCGGTCGAACTGGCCTGCCTTGCAACGGCCGTGGTCCTTGAGACCGCGCTGCTCCTGGCGCTGTTCGATCGGCGGAACTGGGCGCGCACTCCGCTTCCGCTCGTCCTGGTGATCCTGGGCGCCTGGCTGTGGCACGCGGCCAGCGTCGCCGAGCGGACCATCTCCCCGCCCGGTTCGCCTGCCGAATGGACCAGCCGGCTGTTGATGGCCGCGGGCTTGCTGCTGATTCCCAGTGCCATGTTGCATGCGCTGGCGCGACTGCAGCGCACGGGACTGGCCACCGGTTTGCCTGCTGATCCGCGGCACGGAGCGCTCTATCTTCCGCTCCTGCTGTTGATGCCGATCGGCGCGGCGCTCGCGCGTTCGCCCGGCGGGAGTTTCCTGGCGGCGCTCGAGGGCTGGGTCGCCCCCTATGCCGTGTGGCTGTCGCTAGTCAACGTTGCCACCGGAGCGGCAATGCTGCGGGCTCGCCCGGCGGAGACCGACCGCAGTGCAACGCCGCGACACGCCGCGCGGTTCCTGCGCGTGACGGCCGGACTGCTCTTCGCACTGGCCATCGCTCAGCCGTTTGTGCTCCTCTACGCCCGCTCCGCCTGGCCAGCGATGGGACCGTGGCAGGTGCTGGCGATCAGTCTGTCTCCGCTCGCACTGGCGATCCCCTTCGCGTACTACGTTTCGCAGTTCAACGTGATGCGGCTGGTGCTGGAGCGCTCGCTGGTCTACGCGGTGCTGCTGGTCGCCGTGTGGCTGGTGCATCAGATTCTTTTCGCGGGCTTGCGGGCCCAGCTACGCGACCACTACCGCCTTGATCTCGAAGTCCTGGAAGCGTTGGTGCTGGCGGCGCTGGTGCTGGCCTATCCGCCCGCCCGTCGTCGCGCGGCGGAAGCGCTGCGTTATCTGTTCGGCTCGCGAGTCGACCGCGTGCGGCAGCGGATGCGACAGCTCTCGATCGATTTAGCTGGGCAGACGGGGCAGAACGCCGAGCAGGTCCTGCAGCGATTCGTCGGCGACCTGCGCGAAGGGCTGGAAGTCGAAGGCCTCGGCCTCTGGCGAACCGACGGCGAACCGCAGACGTTCGTGTCGGGCGCCAGCGCGGCGAACCTTGCCGAAATCGGTCCGGGCCTGCTTCACGAGATGGCCTCGGCCGGGCAGCGCTCGGCCACGCGCCGCACGGCGGCCAGTCCGGCGATCTTCGATGCCATCGATCTGCACGCCGCCAGCCTGGCAGTGCGGATCGCCAACGAGTCCTTCGAAGGGCTGCTGCTGGTCGGTCGACGCACGCGCAACCGTCCGCTCAGCGAGGAAGAGACGAACGGAGTCATCCTGCTGGCCGAGCAACTGGCGGCCGTCCTTGCGGCCGGGCGTCTGCTGGAGGAGCGGGCGGAGGCGGAACGCCGGGCTCTGCAGAACGAGCGGCTGACGATGCTCGGCCTGCTGGCTAGTTCGATCGCGCACGAGGTGAAGAACCCGTTGTCCTCCATTCGCACAATCGCCGCCGTGTTAAGCGAGACGCTAGGCCCCGCGAGTCCGCACGCGGAAGACCTGGGGCTGATCGTCGGCGAGGCGGATCGCCTGACCGCCAGCGTGCAGCAGTTGCTGAGCGTGGTGCGTCCCAAGTCGACGGAGGGCCCGATCCAGGTCGAAACGGTCCTGGAGAGCACGCTCGACCTGGTGCGCTTCTCGGCCCAAGAACGCGGCGTTGCCATCTCGGCCGAGATCGCCCACGGCCTGCGCCCGGTGCGGGCCGAGGAAGCTGCGCTGCGTGAGATCTTTCTGAATTTGCTGACGAACTCGATCGATGCCGCGGGCGATCGCGGCCAGGTACAGATTGACTGCGGCCAACAGAACGGCCATGTCGTGGCCACGTTTCGCGACACCGGCCCGGGACTCTCGCCCGCCATGCAGCAGCAATTGTTCCAGCCGTTTCACACGACAAAGCCAAACGGTTCCGGATTGGGCCTGTTCATCACCCATCGCCGCGTGCAGGAGTGCGGCGGTACGATCGCCTGCGAGTCGTCGCCGGGAGACGGGGCCTGCTTTGTCGTCTCGCTCCCGTTCGCAGCATCGACGGAGAGCCCGGCATGACGACGTTGCGAATCCTGATCGCCGATGACGAACGCCCCGCGCGGTTCGCGATGAAGAAGACGCTGGCCTCGGGCGGGTACGAACTATTGGAAGCCGCTGGCGGCCGCGAAGCGCTCGAGGCGATTCAGCGTGGCGACGCCGACCTGGTGTTCCTCGATCTGAACCTGCCGGACTTCGACGGTCAGTTGGTGCTCCGCGAACTAGCCCAGGCCAAGCGATCCTCCCCGCTGCCGGAGATCGTGATCGTCACAGCCAACGACAGCATCCCGGTGGCCGTCGAATGCCTGCGTCTGGGCGCCGCGGACTTTCTGACGAAGCCTTACGAAATCGAACAAGTCCGGGCGATCGCGCGCCGCTCTGCCGATCGCATCCGCCTGCACGATCGCGTGGCGGCCCTTGAAACGCAGCTTGCGGGGCAGTCCCCCGGCGGCGCCATCCTGGGAACCAGCCCCGTCATACGGCGGCTGATTGAACGTCTGGGCAAAATCGCGCCGCTGGCCGTGGATACGCTTCTGCTCGGCGAGACCGGCACGGGCAAAGAGCTCGTCGCGCGCGAGCTGCATCGCCTGGGCCCGCGCGCCGCGGGGCCGTTCGTGGCAGTCAACACTGCCGCCATCGCCGAGTCCCTGGCCGAGAGCGAGCTCTTTGGACATGTGCGCGGCGCCTTCACCGGCGCGGCTAACGACCGCACCGGCGCGTTCGCCCAAGCGCACGGCGGCACGCTCTTCCTCGACGAGGTCGGCGACATGCCGCTGGCCAGTCAGGCTAAGATCCTGCGCGTGCTGCAGGATCGCATGGTCACGCCGGTCGGTTCGTCCGACGCCCGCCCGATCGATGTCTGCGTGATCACGGCCACGCATCAAGACCTGCAGAAGCTGATCGGCGAAGGCAAATTCCGGCGAGACCTGTACTACCGCATCGCGGTGGTGACCCTCGAGATTCCTCCGCTGTCGGCGCGGCGCGACGATATTCCGATGCTGGCGAATTTCTTTCTCGAACGCTTCCGCGCGCGGCGAGAAGCGATGGCCGGGCACGCGCCGCTGAGCTTCGCCGCGGATGCCATCGAGGCCATGGTCGCCCATACGTGGCCCGGCAACGTGCGCGAGCTGGAGCACGCCATCACGGCCGCGGCGGCGCTGTGCGGTTCCGGCGAGATCCGGGCGGTCGATCTGCCGTTTGGCATTCCGAGGTCGGTCTCTGGGGGACTCGACTTCACGCGGCTTGCCGGCCTGCCGCTGACCGAAGCCAAGAACCTGCTGGTCGATCGCTTCGAGCGCTGGGCGATCGAGGCGGCCCTGGAAGCGCACGATGGCAACGTCAGCGCGGCCGCACGGCAGTTGGGCATTCACCGCCAGAATTTGCAGCAGAAGATGACGCAGTTGGGCATCGCGCGACCCGTTCGCGACGATGGGGAATAAGGCATCGAGTGCTGGCGCCGGCCATTCGACCTTTCTCCCCCGGCGTCGCGCAGGTAGCATGCTGGCAGATCTTGAATCGCAGAGGGCGCGTTGACAAGCGCCGCTCGATCGCAGGGAGGCAAGTATGAACGCTGTCGCTTTGGCATTGCTGTGCACCACGGGGATCGAAGTCGGTTGGCAGCCGATCGAGGACGGTCCCGGCGTGTCGTACATGATTCAGCTCGATGCGGAGACGCTCGAGTTGCTGAAGTCGGGCGAGATTTTCGAGAGCGATCTCCCCGCGCAAGTCAAAGACGTTCGCCGGCTGCAGATCTCGGTCGGAACGCGCAAGCTGCCGCGAAAGCTTCCCAAGCCGGCGCCGGTTGCTGAGGTCCCTGTCGCCGCGCCGCCCGCCTCCGCGCCGGGCGAGATTCGGCCGGTCGCTAAGCAGGAGGTCGACGGCAAGACGCCTGCTGAAACCAAGTCGCCCGCTGAGACGAAATCGCCTTCGTTCGCCAACAACCCGCGCGAGCCCGGCAGGTTCACGCCCGAAGAAGGGAGCCAGCCGCTGACGCCGTCCGCGAGTCAGGCGAACGCGAAGTCCGCCAAGAAGAAGACGGGTGACAAGCAGGACAAGGCAAAGTCGCCTGTCGAGACCGTCTCGTCCCTCGAAGCGCTCATGAATCAGAAGATCCCCACGAGCGACGCGGCCGAAGGCGAGGCGAAGAGCGAACCGGCCACGCTGGCCTCGATTCCCGAAGAGAAGAAGCCGTGGATCCCGTTGATGGGCGCTATCCTGGGACTATTCGGCTCGCTGGGAGCGAACGTCTTCCTGGGCTGGCTGTGGGTCGGCGAGCGTCAGCGCTATCGCAACACCCTGGCGCGGATCGCCCCGCGAGCGGGCTAACGACCTCGCCTGCACACTCTAGCCCTCGCGCTCGCTCACTTCTTAGTTTCTTGCCACTCGGGGCTCAGCTTCTTCTGCTCCCCCTTCATCAGCGTGAAGCTCCAGACGACCGGCTCGAAGCCCGGCCGCTGCAACCGCACGCGATGCGGCCCCTCATCAACATGCACGATGATCGGATCGCGCTTGCCGATATCGATCAGGTTGCCGCTCACATCCAGCGAGCCGGCCTTGCGCTCCGCGACGGGCCAGTGCACCATGATCGCCGTTTTGGGGACCGGGCGATTGACCAGATACACGACGAACAGCAGGGCGCCGATGGCCACAAAGCCCAACACGCCCAGCCCGATGCGCAGCGGCCAAGGATTGGCCGGCGCCGAGACTTCGACCGGCGCCGTTTGCGTGGCGGTTCCTCCGCCCGACGAGAATGCCGCAGCGACCTGGGCGCGCGGAACCGAATCTGAGGTTGGATCCTCGATCGCTCGAGCGACTGGCGGGACCACCACAACCCCGCCGCACCGAGGACACTGGATCTTCAACCCCGCCGAGGCCTCTTCGGCTTTGAACTTGGCCTCACACTTCGAACAGCGACAGCGAATCTCCATCGCAGCGTGCCATTAAAAAGTCCCAAACATGCGTCGCCGCGGCAATCTTTGCCGCGAGATCGCGTTTCGCCCCCCACACTTGGAGTATAGCCCGGCAAGCTCAGGCGGGTAGGGGGAGGAGCGCGTTCGTAAGGTTCGCGGAAGGCCAAACGGCGGGTGCGACCGCGTTCTGCGTTCTAGCGGATGCCCTGCGCTTCCAGCCGCCGGATCTCCTGCTGCCAACCGGCGCGGGTCTCGGGCGAGATGCTAGGATCGGGGAGCAGGGAACGACGGGTGCAGTTCACCAGCGCCTGCAGCGTCTGATAGCGCCGCGTCTCTTCGATGGCGGGCGGAATCTGATCGTGCACCAGCTTCTCAATCTCCTCCAAAGTCAGCTTACCGCCCGTCGCCTTCGCCGAGATAGCTTTCGCTTTGAGGAGCGATCGCAGCGACGCGAAGGCCGCGGCTGAGTATTCGGCGGTCAGCTTGTCGAGCCGTTCGTAGGCCGGGTCATCCAGCTTACCCACGCCGGCCGGCTTGATCGCCCAATCGAGAAACTCGCGGCGGTCCTCGCCCGTCGGATCGAGCACCGGAATGATCAGATCGCCCACGCGGCCCGGACGGCGAATGTCGGGGGACAGCAGATGAATACGAGCGGTCATCAGCAGCCAGATGATGCGGCCGCGGAGCGCGGGGTCGGACATCATCTGCTGGATCTTGCCGGTCAACCGGCGTTCGGTCTCGTGGGCGTCCGCGCCGACTCCGCCGAACTGCGTGTCGGCTTCGTCCACGAAGATGACCGCTTTGACCAGCGCCTCGAGCACGCGCCGCAGCCGCTCGAAGATCACGTCCGTCTGGCCGAACCATTGGCTGCGGATGTTCTTCAGGACCAGTACGGGCAGATCGAGCGCCGCGGCGGCCGCCTCGAAGATGAAGGTCTTACCGCCGCCGATGGGGCCGGCCACCGCCGCGCCGGGGAGCGCCTCGGGCCCCGACGTGCGGAACCGCGGGATCATCTCGTTCTCGATGAACTTCTTGAGCTGCGAGAAGCCCACAACATCAGCCATCGTGTGGCTGGGCTTCTTGAACTCGATGACATCATCTCCCAACTGCGCTTGAATGAACTCCTCGACCTTGGCCACCACGTCGTTGATCGAGAGCGGCGACCCCGAAAACGCGGCGCCAATCAACATCTGTCGCAGCGCGTGAATCGAGAGTCCGGCCGTGAGCCGCGCGAGCTCTTCCGGCCCCGCCCAAAGCTGCGGCTTGGGCATCTGCGGGCCTAACTCGGGGCTGCTGCGGTTCAGGAACCAGTCGATGTACTTACGCCGCGCGGCTTCGTCGGGCGAAGGGACCTGCACTTCCAGCACGCTGGGCAGGCGGCTCGCGCGGGGATGCACTAGACTGCGCGACTCGGCCAGCAGGATCACCGTGTCGTCGCCGCTCAGGAAGCCGGGGTCCGAAAACCAGTCCTGTACGATACCGACGCGGTGCCGGTCCGAGATCGAAAGCTGCGACACGCCGCCATCCCCAGCGGGAAGGAGGTAGTCGGCGGCCTCGATGATGATCAGCAGATCGCCCAGGTACTCCCGGCCCGAGGGGGCGTTGGTGCGCGAGCAGATGGAAAGCTGACGCAGGAACTCGAGCGCGACGGCCGGCTTCTCGACCCCGCCCTGCAGGAAGGCGCTGAACTGGTTCTCCAGCACCTCGCGCTGTACCTTCTGCTGCTTCGAGGCCATCGCCTGATCGGTCTCGTCGAAGACCTCGCTGGCCAGCTTCCAGGCGACCCAGCCCTTGGCGACCTCGGCCCGATGCGCGGGATCGATGATGCGGATCGGCCCGTTCAACTCGTAGACGATTAGGATCTTGCCGGAGCCTTTGGACTTCTCGACCAGAAAGTCGGTCAGCGGCAAATAGTCGCCCGCATCGTCCTTTCCCGACACGGGGAACAGATCGTAGATGTTCCCGCACACGAGAATGCTGCGGGACTGCCCCGAGTTGATGATCCGGGCGAGATCGGAATAGAACGAAACGGCGGGGAGCGGGTCAGCCATGGCAGTCCTGCGCAGGCGGTTGCGAAGCGAAGCTCGATGCCAGCAGGATACTCGAAAACGGCGCCGCGGGCTCGGCCGCTGCCCCTTCGAACGAAAAAGGGCGCCCGAGGTGAATTGGGCGCCCTCTAAAGAAAGCATTGAAGCGGCCGGCAAGCGGCCTGCTCAGCAACTACCGCGCGCCGGCGGCAGTGCGGACCATGAGCTCGGCGATCTGCACCGCGTTCGTGGCGGCGCCCTTCCGCAGGTTGTCGCTCACGCACCAGAACGACAGTCCGTTCGGGCTCGAGAGATCCTCCCGGATGCGGCCGATGAAGACTTCGTCCTGGCCATCACAGTACAGCGGCATCGGATACTCTCCGCCCGCCAGGTTGTCGACAACCTTGATGCCGGGGAAGTCGCTGAACAGCTTGCGAGCTTCGGCGGCGGTGACCTTGCGTTCGGTCTCGACCAGGATCGTCTCGCTGTGGCAGTTGGTCACCGGCACGCGGACGCAGGTCGGACAGACCTGAATCGAGTCGTCCCCCAAGATCTTGCGAGTCTCGTAGACCATCTTCATCTCTTCCGAGGTATATCCCTGATACTTCTCGGAGCCGATCTGCGGAATCAGGTTGAAGGCGATCGGGTGCTTGAAGATCTCGTACGTGTACTTTTCGCCTTCCAGGTGGGCGCGCGAGCCGCGATCCAGATCGCGGCTGCCGCCGAGTCCCGCGCCGCTGGTGGCCTGATAGCTCGAGACCACCACGCGCTTCACGCGGGCGGCATCGTGCAGCGGCTTCAGCGCCACGGCCATCTGCGTGGTGCTGCAGTTGGGGCTCGAGATGATCCCCTGGTGATTCTTGACCGCGTCGGGGTTCACCTCGGGGATGACCAGCGGCACCTTCGGGTCCATGCGCCAGTAGCCGCTCTCGTCGATGACGACGCAGCCGCGCGCGACGGCTTCGGGGCAAAACCACTTGGCGGTTTCGTCCGGCGTGCTGCCGATGGCCAGATCGACGCCCACGAACGAGTCGGCCGTCAGTTCTTCGACCGTGTGCTCGGCGCCGTCGAACTCCAGGGTCGTGCCGGCCGTGCGCTTGGAAGCCAGGAACTTGATTTTCTGGTAGGGGAACTTCCGCTCCTCCAGCAACTCCAGAATGATCCGGCCCACGGCGCCCGTGGCGCCCACAACGGCAATCGACTCAAACACCTGAGATACTCCCATCGGGAAGATTGAAACCTGCGCACAACCATCCGCCGAACAAGAGCGGCTGGAGCGCAGTCCTTCAGTTTAGAACGCTGGTTGCTTGCGGGCAAGGTGTGCAAGCAGTCGTCAAAGCGTGACGATTCCGCAAGAGTTGCGGGCAAAAGGCTACCCCGTCCGGGCCGGGCTGGCCGGGGTTTCCGCCGGCAAGGCACTGGCTAGCATGCGATCGGGAAACCGCGCGGCCACGAGCGCACGGATCCTCTCCAACAGGATGTAGGCCAACAGCGCCACAATGATCCCCTCGCAGGCGCCAGCGCCAATATCGGTCGGAGTGTGCACCCGCAGCAGCGAGCGTGACAGGCACACCGCCGTGGCCCAGACCGGCATCAGAAAGAACATCGCCAGCTTCAGACCGATCAGTTCGCGTCGCGCCACCGCCATGAAGAATGTGGCCAGCATCATCGAGGCGAACGAGTGCCCCGACGGGAACGAGTAGCCCGTCTCCGCAATCCAGTGCTCGCGAATCTCCACGCTCAGCGGCAGATTGTCGGGCAACACGCGCTTCAAGTACGCGCTTCGTTCGGCCTTGCTGGGAAGTGCGTAGAACTCCTGCGCGGTCATCCCCAGCAGCGGTTTGTCCGTCGGATCCCGGGCAAGCTCTACAAGGTATGGCCGCGGAATGCCGATCGCCGGCTTGATCACGTGCTCGTTCAACTGGGCGCAGATCCCCAGCACCACGCCGGCGACCAGCAGAATCAGGATCGCCTCGCGGATGCGCTCGCGGTTGGTGAAGCGGGCCATCGCCACCAGCAGCAGCGTGGCCGCGAGCAGCACCCAGGGCACGCCGTACTTGCCGCCGCTTTCGGTGATCCAGAACAACGCCTTGGCGAATCGTCCCGTCAGATCGATTTGCGGGGGCTCGAGCGAGTTGAGCGCCGGCACGAAGAATGGCAGCGCAAGGGCGCCCGTCACCGGCGCCAAAGGGCGCGGCATCCAGCGAAGCACGATCGGCAAGGGAACGAAGGCCATGGAACTCGGCGGCGAAAGGGCTGGTTTACTCGTCCGGAGCGCGGCCGGCCAGCAATGCATTCCACAATAGCGTGGCGTAGTAGATCGGTGAATGGTCGGCGATCCCGGCGACCTTTAGCGGCAGGTCCCCGACGTTCACGCGCAGCTCCTTGGCCATCGCCAATAGCGCCGACTTAAGCCCCGTCGCCCCGGCGCCGACATCCTCCCAAAAGCTGCGGGCGGGACTTCCGGGCACGTCGTGCAGCTCGCCCACGTGGCGATAACCCAGAACCTCGGGCGGGATCGTGGGAATGAAATCGCTGCGATGGACAAAGCGACAGCAGCGAGCGCTGGTGAACGCCTTCGCGAAGCTGGCGTCGCCGACGCGCGGACATCCATAAGAATACAGTCCATGAATCGCTTCACCGCCCAGATGGGCCGCGGCCAACACGGCCAGCGCTCCACCCAGGCTATGCCCCGTCAACCAGACCGCCTGGTCCGGATGTTTGTTTCGCACCAGCGAATCAAGCTGCGCATTCACCTCGGCGTAGGCCTTTGAGAACCCGCTGTGCACGCGGCCCCCTGCCTTCGAGACCGCCGGAAAGAACTGCCCGTCGGTCCATAGGTCGTTCTGATTGATGAGGACCAACTCCGCTTTGTCTAGCAGCGTGTGCTTCTGCACGCGCGTACCGCGAAACACCACGATGATCGCCTGCGAGCTGGTCAGCACCATGCCGCGGTTGTCGTCGGCGGTCCCCAGCCATGAGAGCTCGTACCCTTGGTCGACGATCGGCGAGAGCTGGATCGCATCCTCAACGAACTTCGCACTGCCGTACACCAGCAGGCACGCATCGGCCAGCCACCAGGCATTCACCGGCGAATAGTCCCCGGCGTGCGATTGAAACGGGAACGCGTCGGCATGGGCGAAGTAGGGGAAGTTCGCCCGCGGAGGGCGCAGCCCGTCCACGGTTTCGGCGGGAAGCTCGCGAGGTTGGAATCGAGCCGACATGGCGTCCTTCGTGTCTGTCGCAATCCTAGTCAGGCGTTGCCGCGCACGGTTTCCGTTCCTGCTTCCATCGTCTCAGATCCTGCCGGGGAAGGAAGCCCGACGACGACCCTTGGCCAAATCCCTTGTCCCGCGCCGGGGGCAGTCCTAGAATTTGCTGAGCACGCCCGCGCTCCATCCCGTTTCTTGTGGTGAAGGGAGCCTGCAATGTCTTCTACGCTTCATGCGTCGTTGGACGTCCCCGCGGCGGAACTGTATGCCCAGGCGGGCATTCTCGCCCGAGAATCCGGGCAGCCGGCGATTCCCCGGCATCTCAAGCTGTTCGTGACCCAGTCCGAACAGGCCCTCGAAAAGGTTCGCGGCATGGCCGCGTCGGGCGAAATGTCCATGGACGACGCCCCGCGTTTCCGCCAGTTGCTTGTCGATACTTGCGGCCACGTGATGTTCCATCCCATCGTGGCGTCGAATCGCTATCTCGACCGTTTCGCCGAGGGCGTGACCTTCGCGCAGGCCCGTCACGAACTGCAGCAGTTTTCGGTCTTCGCGCTGCAGTTCGATGTGGCCCAGGCGAAGCTTGTCGCCAATGCGCCGACGCTGGAAGCTTACGAAGAGCGGCTGAACGTGCTGCTGAACGAGAAGGGCATTCCCTTCCGCGAGGGATTTGAAGGGGACCTGACCGGCCAGTGGAGCGCTCAAACGGTTCACTTCACCTGGCTGCGCAACATGGCCGAAGGGTTGAACCTGAAGTTCGAAGAGCTGGGCAAGATCTGGATCGGCCAGCCGGGGACGATCGCCTTTGTAAACGCGACGTTCAACACTTACGCCAGCACCGATCAGAACATGGCCCTGGGGGCGTCCTTCGGCATCGAGAATTGGGCGGCCAACAATCTTTGGAAGCCCTGGATCGCCGGCATGAAGAAGCTGAACGCTGGCTTGCCGACGCGGGTGAACCTGGGCTACTTGACGTATCACGACGCCGAGGAAGAGCATCATTCGCAGGCGACGCTGGACGAGTTGCTCGAGAACTTCTCGGAGCCGTGGTTCGACTGCGACCGCTTCCTGGCGGGCGCGGAGTCGATCCTCACCGATGGCGTGCAGGCATACTACATGTCGCAACTGGCGACGCTTCCGGAGAAGGATAGTTCGTGGCCCAGCGAAGCGGTGCTGCCGCGGGCGTTCGATCCAGCAAGTGTTGCCCGGGTGTAAATCGCCGGTGTGAGTCGAGATTCGAGTGCGAAAAGGCGCCTATGCAAGGCGCCTTTTTTGCGTTCTAGCATTTCGCCCAACGGCCACCTCCGTTCCCTGGATCACGCCTACCCCCTAACTGGTTCCGTTCCTTAGGCGAATTGCGTGAACCTTGCTGGCGGCCCATACGTCTATATTGCGCCGGGATGATCAGGGAGGTCCAAACCGGCCGCGTCGATCGCAAGTTGCTGGCCAGCAAGGCGCTGGCCTCAGTGGACCTGAGAAAGGTCCCAGAAAGGCGGTTACCATGATTCGGCCTAACGACTCCAATCCTGACCCAACCGAGCCCAACCGCGACATTCAGCCCGCGGATCACATCGAGTGCAACGCTTCGCACTGCCCGGTCGAGGTATTGGCCCCGGAGTCGGACTACGCCGAGTTTGGTCTGTGGATGGATGCCGAGCTGGAGAAGCTCGTGGCCTTGTGGGCGCCCAGCGCCGCTCCGCAAGCTCGTCAGGCCGCCAACCGATCGAAGTTCGGTCGCTAGTCCTACGTGGCCCCTTTGCGGTCGATCCGACGCAGGATCGACCGCTCCCATGGCTGTCTCTGTTACGGCGCGCTCAATTGTCCGCCGGACCGAAAGTGCGTCAGCAATTCGGGGCGGCTGTTCACCTCGAACCGTCGGTAGATCTGCTTCACGTAGTCGCCGACGGTGTGCTCGCTCAGCCCCATCTTTAGAGCAATCTGCCGTTGTGTATCGGCGCCAAGCAGGTACAGCAGGACCTCGCGTTGGCGGGGCGAGAGTTCCAATACGCGGCTGGACGCAGGCACATCCGACCCGAACCGATGCAGCCAGTCGACCTGTTGGAAGACGGTATGCACGATCATCCGGTCTCGTTCGCTGAACGCCGGCGAAGGCGCGCGGCGATGAAGACCAATCGCGCTATAGGCGATTCCGCCCAGCGGATAGACGGCCAGCAGCGAATCGCATAGTCCAATGCGGTCCCATTCCGGAATGGCCCAGCCGGCGATCTCTTGAATGAGAAACTCGCCGCGCGTGTAGGTCACCGGCTCGCGCCCCGCGATCGCATCAGCGACCTTCGCTTGCAGCGCGGGCCCAATGCGCGGGTCGAGCAGCAGTTGCAGCACGCGCGACTTTTCGCCGTCTTCGAGCCAGCCATCGTCCAGAATGCAGGTGGCCATCACGTCGCCAGCCTTCTCGGGGTTGGCGACGCAGGTATTCCACATCCACAGGTCCGCGTCGACCATCTGCGCGACGCCGGATACCAGGATCCGTTTGCGTTCGGGAATCGGCAGATCGACGGTGGGGTCGCCGGCGGTGGCAACGAGTCGGATCAGCCTCTCGACGTCGGTCAATTCGAGTTGCAGCATCGTCCCACGGCGCAGGTCCAGAGGAAAGCGAGCAGGTATGTTGCCCGATTTGGACCTTCCCTGCCAGGGGGGAACGCGTGTTTTCGCGGGAAGTGGCAAGGCATTGGAGGGGGATGCAAAAGCAGGCGAAGCGCGCGATCTCCTGGCCGATGTCCGCGGTTTTGAAGCGTCGCGATCGACTACCGCTGGCTCGCCCGTAGCAGCCGATCATTGATCGCCCGGCCCAGTCCTTCTTCCGGCGCCCGTTCGGCGAAGAGCGCATCTAACCCGGCCGCGTCCAGCCGCCGCATGGCCGCGAACAGGTTGGCGGCCCCTTCGCGAAGGTCCCCCCGCGCGGAGAGCGTCTCGACGGCGCTCCATCCGTTCGCCGGCGACGACCGCCAGGCTAGCAGCCCGCACCGACGCCCCGGCGTGGGCCGCGCGGCGCCTTCGTCCACCAGCGTCAGCGGAGTCCGCGGGGCGTAATGTCGCGCGAGCATCCCCGGCGCCATCGGGTGTTCGGAGCCCTCACTCTGTGGTGCGGCGTCAGGCGTTTCACCTTCCGGCGGAGGGCCGATAAGCACCTCGCCCGCGAGCGCCGCGATCTCTTCCAGCGGAACTCCCCCAGGCCGCAACAGCCGCGGAGGCCCTTCGGCGCCGAGCCACAGCACGGTTGACTCGACCCCCACGCGGCACGGTCCGCCATCGAGAATCGCGTCGACCTTTGGGCCGAGTTGCGAACGGACATGCTCGGCGGTCGTGGGGCTGATCTGCCCGAATGGGTTCGCGCTGGGCGCAGCCAGTGGACGCCCGGCCTGACGGATCAGCTCCAGCGCCATCGGATGATCCGGCACGCGCAGCGCCACGGTCGGCAGGTCCGAGGTTGTGATATCGGGCACGATCTCGCGGCGTGGCAGGACCATTGTCAGAGGCCCTGGCCAGAAGCGTCCGGCCAATCGTCGTGCCAGCGAAGGGAAATCGGCGGCCAGCTCCTCGGCAGCTTCGCGTTGCGCGACGTGCACGATCAACGGGTCGAACCGCGGCCGACCTTTGATTTCGAAGATCCGCGCCACGGAGTCGGGCCGTAGCGCGTCGGCGCCGAGTCCGTAGACCGTCTCGGTGGGGAAGGCCACCACGCCCCCGTCCCGCAGGATGGCAGCGGCGCGAGCCACATCGGCAGCACTGGCCTGGCTCATACGGGCGTCTCCACCCGCGTCGCCTTGGCAGACAGCAGCCGATCGGCCGCGTCTTCGCCGCTGTGGATCGAATCGGGGATGCCGACGCCGCGGTAGGCGTTGCCCGCCAGCTCCAGCCCGGGAAGCTGCGCGACGCGAGCCTCGATCCGCTCCACGATTTTCAAATGACCGACGTGATACTGCGGCATCGCGCCGCGGTACCGTCCGACGCGTGCGACGACGGGCTCGCCCCGCACGCCGAGCAGCGCGGCCAGCTCCTCGCGCACCAAGCGAACGAGTTCCGCATCTTCCAGGTCGAGCATCTCGGGATGGCGCGCTCCGCCGACGAACACGCGAAACAGCTCGTGCCCGTCCGGCGCCCGTCCGGCGAACTTCACGCTCGAGAAGCTGCAAGCCAGGATCCGCCGACGCTCGATCTCGGGCACGACAAAGCCGAAGCCATCCAGCGGGTGATCGATCTGCTCGCGGCGAAAGCCCAGGCTGACGACCGCTGCGCCGGCATAGGGAATACGTCCCAACTCGGTCGAGAGCTCAGCGTCGAGTTCAGCCAATTGCCGCGTGGCCACCGGCGCGGGACTGGCCACGACGACGCCGTCGAAGGTCTCGGCCGCTCCCGATGAGAACATCACGTCCCATCGGCCATCGGCTCGGCGCAGGACGCGATCAACCGGCGTATTGAGCGCTGCGCTTCCGGCGGGGAGCCGCGCGGCGATCGCTTCCACAAGGCTCGTCAATCCACGACGGGGCGTCACGAACAGGCTGTAGCGGGCGCCGCTCACTTCGGCCGCTTCGCCGCGCGGTTTGGTGCGCGCCTCGTGCCGCGCCGCGCGGATCAAGCTGCCATGGTCCCGTTCCATATCGAGGAATCGCGGCAGCGTCGCGCGAAGGCTCAGGCGTTCAGCGTCGGCAGTGTAGATGCCTCCCACCAAAGGCTGCACCAGTCGCTCAAAGGCTTCGCGCCCCAGTCGGCGACGGACGAAGTCGGCCAGGCTTTCATCGGCATCTGGACCGGCGGCCTTGCGCGGAACGAAATACTCCCAGGCGAGCCGCAGCTTGCCCAGCGGGCTGAGGATCGGCGTGGTCAGAACCGACCCGATGCGGCTCGGCGCCATCAGCAGGAAGCCTTCGGGGACTTCGCGCAGTCGGCCGCGGCAGACGACGAACGTCTTGCGGAAGGCGTCGTTCGTGCGGATCAGTTCATCCGCGAAGCCGATGCGGCGACAGAGTTCGACCGCCCAAGGGCGATTCGTGATGAAGCTGTCGCTGCCGCGCTCGATGCGGAAACCGTCGCAGACTTCGGTCTCGAGGACTCCGCCTAGGCGAGGGCTGGCCTCGAACAGGCGGACGCTGGCGCCCCGTTCAGTCAGCTTGTGCGCGGCGGCCAGTCCGGTGATGCCTCCGCCCACGACCGCGACGCGCTGCGTCGAACTGCTCGCCCCGTTCACGCCCGGCAGGCTCATGCGTCGGGCTCCGCTTCCTCCGACGTATCTGTCGGCGGCAGCAACGGGTGGGGCTCGACGCGGCCGATCTCCTTCACGGCCTGCACCAGGGCGATCACATTCTCGACCGGCGTTCGCTTATCGATGCCGTGCCCCAGGTTGAAGATGTGCCCCGGTCGCCCGCCCGCCTGATCGAGAATGTCGCGCGCTCGCCGGCGGATCTCGTCGGGCGTGCTGAACAGCACCAGCGGATCGAGGTTGCCTTGCACCGCGCGGTCGTAGCCGACAGCTCGCCACGCGTCATCCAGTCGCACGCGCCAGTCGACGCCCATCACGCTTCCGCCAGCCTCGGCCAGTGCGGGGAGGAGCGCCGGATTGCCGGCGCCGAAGTGGATCACCGGCACGTCGGCCGGCAGATTCGCGATGATCGCATGCGTATGCGGCAAGACGTACCGGCGGTAGTCCTGCGGACCGAGGCAGCCAACCCAGCTATCGAACAACTGCACGGCCTGGGCGCCGGCGGCGATCTGCGCCTTCAAGTAGACCGTGACGGCGCGGCTAAACTTGGCGAGCAGCGCATGCCAGGCGCCTTCGTCGCGGTACATCAGACTCTTCGCGTTCAGATAGTTGCGACTTCCGCCCCCTTCGATCGCATAGCTGGCGAGCGTGAACGGAGCTCCAGCGAATCCAATCACGGGGATGCTCGCCGGCAGTCCCGCCCGCGTCTGACGAACGGTCTCGGGCACGAAGGCCAGCGCGTCGGCGGTTTCGAGCTCGCGAACGCGATCGACGTCGGCGGCGGTGCGGACCGGGTTGTGAATCACCGGCCCTTCGTCCTGCGCGAACTCGAGCTGAAAGCCAAGCGGCTCCAAGATCGGCAGGATGTCGGAGAAGATGATGGCCGCGTCGACCCCTAGCCGGTTCACGGCTGTGATCATCACCTCAGCGCACAAGTCAGGGCGTTTGCACAGATCGAGGAAGCCGACCTTCTCGCGGACCTGACGATACTCGCCCATGTAGCGGCCGGCCTGACGCATCAGCCAGATCGGCGTTCGTTCCACCGGCTCGCGGCGGCAAGCCTTCAGGAACAGGCTGTTCTGTAGTTCATCGTTGGCTTTGCCATGATCCGGCGTCGTGGCGGCGGCTTTGGCGCCGTAACCCGCAGGCTTGGCGGTGAAGATGCTGCGGCGCTTCTCCTGCACCAGCGCGGGCGATCGTGCCGCGGCTTCCTGCACCAGATGCCCCATCTTAGGATGCTCGGGCTCGAAGTCGACGTGGAAGCCCAGCTCGCGCAGCGTCTCGCTGGTGCTGGGTCCGATCGAGGCGATCACGATCCGCTCGAACGCGGCGCGGACTTCGGGCTCGATCCCCAGTCGCGACGCGACCGCCAGCAAGTTGTGAACCTGCGGGGTCGAGGTGAACATCGCCACGTCGATTCGCCCCGCGGCGATCTCGCGAAGGTTCGCTTCCAGTGGGCCTGTGTCGAGAGGCAACTCCCACTGATAGACGCGGACGGTTGTCACCCGGGCGCCGCGGGCTTCGAGGCCGGCCACCAGGCCGACGCTCGGCATGCCGAACTCTTGCACCGCCACGTCGAGCGCGGAGACCGGCCCGTTTTTGTCGAGCGTCGACAGCACTTCTCGCCAAGTGTTGGGCTCTGGCGCCACCAGCGTCGGCTTGAGCCCCAGTTCGCGGAGGACCACCACCGGCTTGGGGCCACGCGCCAGCGTCATCAGATCGCTGAGGGCGTCGAGGAACCGCTGCTTGTCGACGTGCCGTTCGATGGCCGCCATCAGGTTCCGCACGCCGACCCCGGTCATGAAGATGACCAGATCGATCTGCCCGCTGATCACGAGGTTGGCGAAGTCGACCGCCGCGCGATTCCCTTCCAGCGGGACCTCGCGCATCGAGGGGCTGACCAACGGAACGGCGCCTGCCTTTTCGAGCAGGCGCGTCATATCGTCCGCGCGGCGGCTCTCGAACGCAGCCACACGCAGTCCGCCGAAATTGGGAGTCGTCGACATAAGGCGCCACGCCAAGGAGGGTCGCAAAATGTCATGCTACCCGCGAGGCTGGCGGGGCGGAAGGAGTGCCGGATTGCCGCAGCAACCGCTCAAGGAATGACCGCGGCCGGCCCCCGAAAAAGTGGGGCGTTTGTGGTAGGATCCGCGAAGACGCTGCCCCCGTGCCTGAGCTCCGCGATGCCCGACTTTCGCCCCACCGCTTCCTGGAACAACCTTCGCCTGCGAGCCGCACTGTTGCGGCGCGTGCGCGAGTACTTCTACGAACGCGGCTACCTGGAGGTCGAAACTCCGCTGGCGTCGGCCGACACGGTCATCGATCGGCATCTGGATCCGTTTACGACGCGGCTGGTCGCCGATCCGCGACGTCCCGACGCGGGCCCGCTTCTCTATCTGCAGACGTCGCCTGAACTGTGTATGAAGCGGATGCTGGCCGCCGGAGCGCCGGCCATCTATCAGATCTGTCGCAGCTTTCGCAACGGAGAAGCCGGCCGACGGCACAATCCCGAGTTCACGCTGATCGAGTGGTATCGCCCCGGCGACGGCATGGCCGAGCAGATGACCGAGCTCGAGAATCTGTGCCGCGCGGTGCTGGCGCCGATCGAGGGCGTCGAGGCGCGGATGCCGGCCCTGGAATGGCCCGCCGTGCGGCTGAGCTATCAGCAAGCGTTTGAGCGATATCTGGGGATCAATCCGCATCAGGCGCCGCTCGACGAGCTGAAGGGGGCCGCCGCACGAGGCGACGGCGCGCCGGACGTCGTACGCGAGGCTCCCGACTTGGGCGATGACCGCGACGTGTGGCTCGACTATCTGCTGACCGAGTTTATCGAGCCGCACCTGGGGCGTGGCCGCGCGACGCTGATCTACGACTATCCGGCCAGCCAGTCGGCGCTGGCCCGGCTGCGGCAGGACCGCCCGGAAGAGCCGCCCGTGGCCGAGCGTTTCGAGATCTATATCGAGTCGGTCGAGTTGGCCAACGGCTATCACGAGTTGCTCGACGCTGATGTGTTGCGGGCGCGGAATGTCACCCAGAACGCGCTGCGGGCCGACGACGGCAAGCCGACGTTGCCCGTGGAGAGCCGCCTGCTGGAAGCGATGCGGGCGGGCCTGCCGGAGTGCTCTGGCGTGGCGATGGGGTTCGATCGGCTGCTAATGCTGGCCGCCGGAGCGACGAGCCTCTCGCAGGTCATCGCATTTCCGATCGATCGCGCGTAAGGGGCGCGCGACGATCTTCCAGATGGCATCTCGCGCTGGAGGGGAACGCTCCTTCCGTGGCGTTCCGCGAACCACCGACCTCGCGACAGCACTGCCATCACGGGCTGATCTTGCTCCAAATCCCCCGTTTTGGTACCCCATCGCCCGAATCGGTCCCTACTCGGGCGGCGATGCACCTTTGCGCGACGAACCTTCTCCGCAACTTGTCGCTTTGCTGGTACGGTTGGGCCTGGCTTCGCGCTGGGACTTCCGCCGTGTGCGCACGCGCGTCCGTCGCCTGGCCCGCGACCTGCCCTTGTTCGAGAGCGTGTGGATCGACGCCCTGCAGCAGGGCGGAGTCCTCAGTCCGCTGCAAGCTGCCGAGTTGAACGCCGGGCGCGGCGAGCGGCTGAGCGCCGGTCCGTACGTTCTTATCGAGCGGACCGAATCGCACGGCTACGCCCACACGTATCGCGCGCGAGAGATGGCCACGCGACAACTCGCGCGGGTCACGCTCGCGCCGCTGACCGACCTGGCGGCCGATGTCTGCTGGCCCGAGGCCGGTCGGCTCGAAGGGCTTGTGCAGCGATTCGCTGGCAAGCCGATTCACGGGGTGGCCGCCATCGAACGGCACGGCGTCGACAACGGGCGGCTGTGGACCGCCGCGCGTTGGTTCCCCGCGCGGTCGGCGCGCGACTGGCTCATTCGGCACGGGCGCCTGGCGCCGGATCAAGTGCTGGAGATCGCCCGGCAGATGGTGGCGGCGCTGACCGATCTCGAGCGAGCGGGCGTGGTGCACGGCGATGTTTCCGCTTCGCGACTGCTGCTGACCCACGAAGGGGACGCGATCCTCTCGGATCCCGGCCTGCGAGCAATTCTTCGTCCGACTGAAGGCTACGCGCACGCCGACTTGCAGCCCGAGGCCTTCGATTATCTGGCGCCTGAGCGGGTGACCGAAGCAGGTCCGCCGACCGTGGCCAGCGAACTCTACGCCTGCGCGGCCCTGTGGTGGCACCTGCTTACGGGGCGAGCGCCGCTGGGCGGAGGCAACAGTCTGACGAAGCTCCGTGCGGTGCAGCGAGCCCGCATCGCTGATGTGCGACGGCTAACGGTCGAGGCCCCGAAGCCGCTGACGGATGCCATCGCGCAATGTCTTTCGCGCGATCCGTCGGCGCGGCCCACGAGTTTTGAAGCGTTGGCCGCAGCGCTCGGCGCGCCGTCCCCCAGTCGTCGGCAATCGCTGGCCCATGCGGTCCGAACGCGACCGTCAACGCCGCCGCTGATCTCAACCGAAGTTCCTCGGGCGGCTTCCCCCGCGCGACTATGGATGGCGACGGCCACCGCGGCGATCGTCCTGGCGGCGGCAACCCGCCCTTGGTGGCCGGCGTTCACGGACTCGATCACGGGCGGATCGGCGAGCGCGAAGAGCTTCGAGAACCCGCGCCGCACCCTTGCGCAGACCGAGCGCGCGGAGCCGACACGGTCGATCTTCAAGAAAGCGGAGGCGACGAAATCGACGAAGGAAGATGCTGCGGACAAGACGGACTTCGCGCCGGAGAAGGCCGCGAACCCGGCCCCGAAGACGTCCGAGAAGAGCCCCAGCAAACCCGCCGCGAAGATGCCGGCCCTTCGCCGCCCGGGCTCGCTGGTCTCCTCGCGCGGCGAAGGCGCCGGAAAGCTTGCATCAACTCCATCGTCGACAACGAAGCCGACCGAACCAAACGCCGAGTCGCCCGCGGCCGGTCCAGCGGGCCCTCCCCCCTGGAAGCTCGCCCCGGATGGAGCGCTCGTCCTCTCCGGTAAAGATCCGATCGATGCCGCACGGCTGGCGCCGGCTTTGAAGGCCGGGCAGACCGTGCGCGGAGCAACCGGCGAGAAACGTCCGCGCGTGTTGATTGGCGACGTCGGCCTGACGGTCGCTCCGGAAGGGGTCGCCTTCGAGGGCGTCGATTTCATCTGGCAGGGAACGGCGGCTCCGCAGCTGGAACGCGAACGTCCCATCGGACTGATCCGCCTGGCCGCGTACAAAGCCAGCTTCCGCAACTGCTCGTTCACGTCGGCCACGACCGGGACGCCTGCGGCGATCCTGTGGACCGGGCCGCGCAAAGCGGCCAGCGAGATCTCGCTGCCGACTGGGCAACTGGCGATCACGCGCTGCTACTTCCACGAGACCGGCGCCGTGGTCGATTGCCGCCTGAAGGCCGCCGTGGTGGTCGATGTCAGCGAGTCGCTGCTGGTCGAGACCGGTCCGCTGGCCCGCAGCGATCGCTGGCCGGCCGCCGATGAACCGCTGGCGATCACCCTTGCGCGAACCACGCTTCGCGAGTCGGGCGGGCTCGTCGAATGCCGCTTCGATCCCATTCCCACGCGGCCGGGAAGAATCCTGCTCGAGACCCGTGACGGTGCGTTCGCTCCGAGGGTTCGCGAGCCGCTCGTCACGCTGATCGGCGCCGAGAGCCCCGCCAAACTGCTGCCACAGCTCGAGTGGACGGGCGAAGGCTCGGTCGTGGCGCCTGAAGTCGGCGTGGCGGCGTGGCGCGACGGAGCCGGGAGATTGCATCCCGCCCGCGAAGATCAGGTGCGCGTCGAGAATCTGCTGCGCGGAGCGATGGGCTTCATAGGCCCGATCGTGGACGGCCCCGCGGCGAGTCGCGTCACGCGCTGGCAGGCTCCGCGACGCTCGCCCGACGCCCCAGGCATCGGCGACGAACCACTGGCGGCGCCTTAGCCGTTGCACCGCGACACCTCTACGCCGCGCGTTGGCTACGGAACGGCCGCACGGCGTCTTCGTGCGAGGGCTCGCCGGCGGTCTCGCGCGCGGCGATCTGCCGTTCGCGCTCGGCCAGAGCCGCTTCGTGCTGGGTCAGCGCTTCCCGCTCCTTGGCCAACCACAGGCGATTCGCGCGGCGCTCCTGGTCGATCCCCGCCAGTTGCACATGCAGTTGCGCTTCGCGGCGATCCAGCTCGCGCTGCCAGGCGCGCAAGGCCTCGGCCAGTTGCCGGGCGTGCTCCGCGACAGGCCAGCGCTCGGCGTCCACGCTCGTCGGCTGGTTTTCCAGCGCGCGCGTCAGTGCCGCCTCGGGATCCATGCGCGGACCTCGCCAGAAGAAATGCTTGGAGTGCTGGCATGAAGCTGCCAGCGACGGTGATAGGACGACCGACGCTTGCGCAGCGATCGTTGGTTGAACATCGACCAAGAACGCCGAAAGAGTTGAGGCGAAGTTCGTGGCCGAGCGAACCCGCCGCTAAGCCAGCGCGGCGTGCAGCCGAATGTGATGCGGCCCGAGTTTGCCCCCGTAGTTGCCCGCGGTGATCTGCAGGATCCCCTCGCCGCAGGCCGCTTGCACGCCGACGCGCGTCGCTTCGACCACCGCCGGCAGCGTCAGCCCGTCGATCACCACTTCGTACACGGCGCCCGCCTCGGCAGGCAGCTCGCTCTTCACCAGCCCCTTCAGCGTCGGACAGAAGGCGTCGTTCGTGCTGGCCTTCATCTTCGGGTACTTGCTCCCCACCTTCGAGCCCGAGCGGACGACTCCGCCCGGGAAAGGCAGAATCACGTTGCGCACGCTGGCGATCGCTTCGACGGCGCGCTCGGCGGCCGCCAGGGCCACGGCCTGGTCGCGACCCACGATCAAGAAGTTACCCCCGGCTACGCCCTTCAGCGTGCCGACCTTGTCCTCGCAGAGGAACTCGCCGTCCATGGTTGGCATCCGCCAATAGCGCCGCCCCGCGACTTTCTTCGAGATCTGAAACGTGTCGCCGAAGTACCGCAGCGTGGCGCCCAGTTTGACCCGCTTCTCCTTCTCAACCCCCGGCGTCCCCATCGGCAAGCCGTCGTAGCAGGCCGTCGTGGGGCACGTGAGGATGCACTGGCCGACGCGGGCGATCAGCGTCTTCTCCAGCTTCTCGCGTCCGAAGGCGAAGAACAGCAAGCTGGCGCCAGGGCGGCCGTCGGGCGTTTCGTGCGGCTGGAGCCGGCGTTCCAGCGCGGCCTCGCAGTCGCAGGCGATCACGCTGGTGGCAAAGCCCGTGGTCACCTGCGCGGCGGTGTCGCACCAGCGGCGCGACTCGGCGGTGATGATCAGGCGCGCGGCCGTGGCCGGAAAGGCCTCGGCAAAGGTGTCGATGATTTCGGTGCCTGCCAGATGCATGACGCCAAAATATCGAGCGGACGCGCGGTTGGAAATGCCCGTTGGATCCACAAAGCCGCGTTGAATCGACTCTTGGCGCGCGAAGCTGCCCCGGCCAAGCGTCTTCTTAGACCGGGGCAGCTTGCGATCGAATCGAGTCGGACGAACCGCCGGACTCAGCGGCCTACTGCCCCTGGAAGCCCTGCACCTGATCCTGGCCCTGCTGCTGCGACTCCTTGGGCGGCGGCAGGCGAACTAGCAGCCACTTCTGCGTCGAGCCATCGGCAAAGTGCAGCAGAATCGGCGCCTGCTGCTGCGTCAGGTTGTAGATGCCCGTATCCAGGACTGGCGTCCGCTTGGTGGTGAACATCGCCACGCGCTGCGTCTTGCGATCGAGCGAGCCGGCGACTTCCAGCGTCTGGTTCGTCGACGAGTTGAAGTACGTGCCGTTGATGATCCCATCCTTCGAGATCGCCAGTTGCAGGTACATCGTCGGCTGTCCCTTGTCGTCGTGCACCAGCGCAAAGACGCCCAGCGGCTCCCACTGCGTGTCCTGCGGCTGCTGAGCCGTGCCGGCCTGAGCGAGCTGCGTGGCCTGCTGATCGTACTGCTGGTCGATCGGCTGTTCCTGGCCGTTCACCGTCACCGAGTTATCGGTGTAGTCATAGCTGTAGCCGCCGTCATCGCCGCCCCCTCCGCCGCCGACCGCGGCCAACCCGCAGAAGGCGCCCAGCGTTCCCCAGGCCACGGGATAGTACGGGTGATTGAAGTGGTACTGCGCCCAGTTGGGATGGTTCTTGTAGAAGTCCCACTGCGGGTGATTGTTCTGGAAGTCCTGCCGGACCTGATTGCCTCGGTCCTGCCACTGCTGCTGACGCTGGCCTTGGTTCTGTTGGAACTGTTGACGTCGATCGCCCTGGTTCTGTTGGAACTGCTGTCGGCGATCCCCCTGATTCTGTTGGAACTGTTGGCGGAATTGCCCGCCGCCGAGCTGACCGGAGCCGAACTCCGAGCGAAGCTGGCCGCCGCCAAACTGCCCCGCGCGATCGCCAGAGCCGAAGCCGCCCGCAGCGCCCCCGCCCGCGGGCGGAGAGAGATTCAAGAAGTTGCCCAGTTGCGATCCGGAGACATGCTCGCCCGCCGCCGCGCCGCCCAGTCCGCCCTGGCCGAAGCCTCCAAAGCCGCCTGGCCGGCCGAAGGCATTGCCGCCGCCAAGGCCGCCAGCGCCTCCGAAGTTACCGCCGCCGAAGCCGCGGTCACCGCCAAAGCCGGCTCCGCCTCCCAATCCGCCAGCGCCGCCAAAGCCGCGATCGCCTCCGAATCCGCCAGCGCCCCCTTGGAAGCCACCGCCGCCGAATCCGCCTCGGCCACCACGGGCCCAAACGTCCGACATCGACAAACCAGCCACGCAAGCCACGATCGCCAGCAACCATCGAATCCGCATAAGACACCTCGAGAAGAAGATTGCCAGTGAGTTAGTTGCCGCGCACGCGGACGATGGTGATTGCTTCGATGTTGGGCAGGATCTGTCCGTCGACCTCGCGCCCCACGGCCTGCCAGGTCAGCGTGTTCTGATCGACGTAGTTCAGAATGTGTTCGGCCGAGGCTCGCTTGCCATCGGGAAGCACGCCCGCCGACTTGCAGGCCCAGTGATTGCCACGATGGGTCCAGATCCCTTCCGAGAAACCGCCCTGCGAGTCGAAGGTCCACGAGCGGAACTGGTTGGTCGAAGCGTCCCAGCCGATGACCTGCGTGCCGGAGCTTTCGACGCCGGCCTTGGTGTGCAGCGTGAATGACCGCGTCAGGAACGTGCGGTTCTTGGCCCACTCGCACTTCGTGCGCAGCTCCGCGGCGTCATCGCTCAAGGTCCACTCGCCGACCAGCCACTCTAGCTCTTTCAGCTTCTCGGCACGGTTTGGCGCCCCGGCGCCAGCGGCCGGAGCCGGCTGATCGACCTCACGGATGTTGTCGATGTACCAAACCCCGTTGCGCTTCACGTTGAGCGCGGTGTACACGCTCTCGACCGGCTCCGCCTGTCCGCCGGCGGTTTGAGCGATCCCTTCTTCCACCGCCACGTCGGGCGTCACGAAGCGAATCGAGGTGATCGCCACCCGCAGCCGCAGGCCCTTGTCGGCGAACATCCGTTCGAACACGCCCTGAATCGCCTGGCGTCCGCGGACCGCTCCGCCCCCATCCAGCGTATAGAGAGCGTCCTCCGACCAATGCTCGGCAACGGCTCGGGCGTCCTGCCGATTGAAGGCCGACTGATAGGTCGCCGCGCGGCTGCGAATCGCGTCGGCTTCGTCGCCGCGCGCTTCGCGAGGCAAAACCAGCCCCGCAACACAAGCGAGCGCCAAGGCCGGCAACATGAGAATGGAGGGGCTGCGGAATTTGGGCAATCTCACGGAAAGCTCCAGCAGAAGATCGAGAACCTGAGGAAACATCAGGCCACGAGTATAGTTGGAGCTTTCCGGCGGCGGCAAGTTTTCCCAAATAAGGGGGGTGTGTCTTGATCGGCACGCCGGCGACGTCCCCGGCACACACGAAGGGCCGAGCCCGGTACGCCGGCAATCAGCCAAACAGTTCGCTGACCGCCTCGCCACCGTCGACGATCTTGATGGGCCGGCCGATCGAGCTCATGTTCTCCTTCTTGGCGTCGATCTGCATCGAGCGGCAGAACGTGGCGAACAGATCGTTCACGCTCACGGGGCGGTCTTTCACGTCGCCGCCCGCGGCATCGGTCTTGCCAATGACCTGGCCTCCCTTGATGCCGCCCCCGCCCAGGACCACGTTGAAGGTCCGCGGGTAGTGATCGCGTCCGCCGCGCGGGTTGATCTTGGGCGTGCGACCGAACTCGCCCATCCAGATCACCAGCGTCTTGTCCAGCATCCGCCGGTCCTTCAAGTCCTTCACCAGTTGGGCGAAGGCCGGATCGACCTCGCTCGACAGCGTCTTGGCGCGATCGAACACGTTCTCGTGCATGTCCCAGTTGCCGGCGCTGACCTCGACGAAGGGGACGCCGGTTTCGATCAGCCGGCGCGCCAGCAAACAGCCATTCCCGAACTGCGTCCGGCCGTAGGCCTCGCGCGTGGCGTCCTTTTCGTCGGCCAGATCAAAGGCTTTCATCTGCGAGCTCAGCACCATCTTGGCCGACTTCTCATACAGCTTGCGATGGTCTTCGACTTCCTGCCGGGCGCCCGACTGGCCGTAGTCGACTTCCAGCTTGTTGAGCAGATCCAGGCGCCGGCGGAACCGCGAGCTGTCCGTGGTGACCGAGGCATTGGCCGGCGGCGCGTCGGCGCGACCGATCAGGAACGGATCGAACTCGGTCCCGAGCAGCCCGCCTCCCGCCGAGTTGCGGAAGTTGCCGACCCGCACGAAGCCCGGCAGATCGCAGGCCTGATTGGGCAGCTCGCGCGAGACCACCGAGCCGAACGCGGGATGCTTCACGGTCGGCGTAGGAGCATAGCCGGTGTGGAGCTGGTACGTCGCCCGTTGGTGGTTTCCTTCCTTGCTGGTCATCGAGCGGACGATGGCGAGATCGTTCATCACGCTGGCCACCTTGGGCCAGTACTCGCAGACCTCGATGCCGGAAACCGCCGTGCCGATGGCCTTGGCCTGGCCCTCTTCCTTGCCCGGCTTGGGGCTGAAGGTCTCGAACTGGCTCGGCCCGCCTTGCATCCACAGCAGGATGCATGACATCCCCTGCCGCCGCAGCTCGGCCGATTGGGCAGCCATCAGGTCGGTCCAGCTCAGCGTCCCCGCCGCCAGACTGGCCGCCGAGATGCCCCGCAGAAAATCCCGCCGACCGATAACGCGGTCGCGATTCACGGTCACGTCGATCTGATGGTGGAGCATGGTCAAGGTCCTGATTCGTTCGAGCCGCTCAAGGCGGCGTGATGAGATCGCTCAGTTTTGGACGGGACGGAAAGCGGCCTACCGGCGATGCAGGAACTCGGTCGAGTTCATCAGCACCCACAGCAGATCCTCGAAGGCCTCGTTGCGGCTCTTCACCGACTGAATGTGCTCCAGCGCGGCTTTCTTTTCCGACTTGCTCGGCTCGCGAGCCAGGCAGCGCAGGTACAGCTCGGCCACAGCCTGCTCGTTGTCCTTCGTATCGGCCAGCAGCTTGCCGAGCACGCTGCGGCTGTTGCCGGCGTTGATCGCGTTGTTGACCAGCGACGAGTTCATCATCACCAGAGCTTGCGGAATGCCTCCCTGCACTTCTTCGCGCGGATCGCTGGGATCGTAGCCGAACGCCTGAGCGAACTGCTGACGCGGACCGCCGATCCGAGCGTATGGTCCCTTCCCTTCGCCGCCCCGACCTGTCGGTTCGGCAATGCCCAAGGCCGAGAGGATCGCATCGTAGAGTTGATCGGCTCGCAGACGCTGGGGGCAACTGGCCGTGAAGGGCGTCTCGTCGATGTTGCGGCGCGAACGGCTGGCCCGTTGATAGGCTTCCGTCGCGGTGATCGTGCGGAACAGCCACTTGATGTCGTAGCCGCTGGAGGCGAACTCGCGCGACAGCAGGTCCAAGGTCTTCGGCGCCGTCGGATGACGCTCCGGTCCCATGTCGTCGACCGGCTCGTAGAAGCCTTCGCCGACCATCTCGGACCAGACGCGATTCACAAAGGCTTTGGCGAACCAGGGGTTGTCCTGCGAGGTCATCCACTTGGCCAGCGTCTCGCGGCGGTCCAGGTCAGTCAGGCCTGGCGTCAGCGTCTGCTGATTCACGAAGAACTTCGGCTGAATCAGCGTTCCCTTGGCGCTGGGATCCTTCAGGTCCGGCATGTAGTGCTCGGTGCTTCCCTTCCGAGGCCCGCCGCCCGCCTTGCCCGGGCGATCGCGGTTCACGCTCACCACTTCAAAGCCGCGCTTATCGCCGTCATCCACTCGGCGAACCGCAATCCGCGGGAAGAACGCCGCCAGCTCGTGGAACGTCTGCCGCTTCCATTTGTCGGTCGGATGATCGTGGCACTGGGCGCACTGGATCTGGATCCCCAGGAAGATGCGCGAGACCTCGGCGGCTGTCTCTTCGGCTTCGCCCTGCTGGGCCATCAGGATCGCCGTGCGGCCGTTCTCCTGAACGTTGCCGGTCGCGGTCAGCAGCTCGGTCGCGATCTTGTCCCAGCCGGTTCCCTTGTTGAACTCGTCCTTCAGATACTGCTCCAAGGCGGGCGCGGAAATCAACGCCCGATCCTCGGTCCGGCGATACATGATGACGTCGCGCCAGTAACGCCCCCAGTTCTGTCCGAACTTGTCTTCGGCCAGCAACTGGTTGACGACCTTGGCTCGCTTGTCCTTGGCGGGGTCCAGGGCGTAGGCCGTCATCTGATTCAAGGTCGGCAGCTCGCCAGTCAGGTCGAGCGAGACGCGGCGGAGGAAGGTCTCGTCATCGGCTGGCTTGGCCAGCGCGTTCTTCTCCATCTTGCTGGCCGTGACCGAAGTCGTCGAAGCGCCGCCGGCCGAGGCGGTGCTGGTGGCCGTACTGGCCGCGGCGCCCTTCTCGGGCTTGGGGGCGAACAGCTCGGTCGTCAGCAGGCGATCGACGCGCGAGGCGACGTCCGAGGCGGGCATGGCGGCCCGGGCCTCATCCGCGCGACGGGATCCGCCCAGGTTGAAACCGACCAACGCGATGCCGGTCAAAAGGGCGAACCAGGCAGCAGGCGTGGCACGCATAGCGAACCTCGAGTGCAAGGGAGCGAAGGGACGCGGCCTGAGACGGACGTGTTTCGTGGAAGATACAACCCCAGCAGATTCGGCCGAGTTTCGTTTTCTTCCGCGGTTTATTGTATCAAAAATGGCTTGTGGATAGCAGCCAAAGAGGTGTTTTAAGCCATGAACCATTCGACAGATGCGCCGCCCCGACGGAATCTTCTTTGGGCGTGCAGAATCGCAGCGAAGAACGCCCGTGCGACGAGAGATGGCCACGAGCCGGAACGTTCCTATCCCAGGAAATGATGCAGCACGATCCCTGCCGAGACGACCACATTCAGCGAGTCCGTCTCCCAGTGCATCGGAATCGTGATGCGTCGGTCGCACAGAGCCAGAACCTCTGGCGACAGGCCGTGCCCCTCGTTGCCGAATAGCACAGCCAGCCGTTCGGCCCGCCGAGCGTCGCGCAAGACCTCGGCCGATTCGTCGAGCACGGTCGCGGCCAGCTCCACGCCCGCCGCGCGAAGCTGCGCAAGATCCGCCGGCAAGTCGTGCGAGACCGCAAAAGGGAGCTTGAGCGCCGTCCCCATCGACACCCGCAACACGCGGCGCGACAGCGGGTCGGCGGCGTTGACCCCGACGATCATCCCCGAGGCGCCAAGCGCGGCGGCGACGCGAAACATCCCGCCCAGGTTCTCCGGATCGTGCAGATCGGGGCAGACGACCAGCGTGGCGGGCGTGCGAGCGTTCGGATCGCCCTTTCCCAACAGCGACTCGACGGGCGGCTCCGGCAGACGGCGACCGCAGGCCAGTACGCCGCGGTGAAAGTTAAACCCGACCAGCGCCTCGACCATCGCGTCGGGAATGACGAGCACTTCGGGGATCGTCCGGCCGGCGACGGGCGCCGATTCGAGGAACTCGCGTACGTTCCGCTCGCTGACCAGCAGCGAATCCACCGGGAAGCGGCTGGCCAGCAGGCGCTCGGCCATGCGGGTTCCTTCGACGACGAACTGCGCCGCCCAACGCGTTTCGTTGGTTCGCTTCAAGCTGCGATAGGGATCGAGCCGCGGATCCTCGAGCGAGCTGATGTGCTGCAAGGCGTGCTCCGACTCGCTCATCAGGGAGCGTCGCCCTTGGCTTCTTCCTTCGGGGCGGCCTTGGTCCATTCCAGGCCGTTGGCGACCGCCTGACCGAACTTCTCGTACTCCTGCACGTTGGCCGGGACTGAGCGCGTCTCGACGTCGTAGCGATGGCCGTCCTTGATCAGCGTGATGATCACGCGCTCGATCATGGTGTTCTCGATCTTCGACTTCCGAACGTAGTACACGCCGACGGCGTTCGGCAGTTTGATGGGGCGGAAGTCCTGGCCAACCGAGGCCTTGGTGGTCTCTTTCAGCAGTTCCTGCTGACGGGCGGCCGCGTAACCTTCAGCGTTCTCCTCGGTCAGATTGGCCGGCTCTTTCGAGTCGTAGCCCGTGACGATGATCGAAGGAAAGCTGGCTTTATCGGTCAGTGCGAACTTGACCAGATAGGCGCTGTCGCGCGGCTTGAGCCGCCAGCCTTCGGGGCCGCTCGCCTTGAGCCGCCCTTCATCCAGCCCTTCCATCGGCTCGCCGAGCGCCGGCAAGCTATCCGCGGCGACGACCAGCGTTCCGGTGGAGCCGCCTGCGTTCTTCCCCTCGGCCGTCGCGCTCTTGGACTTCGCGTCTCCCTTCTTGCCGGTCGCCGGCGGAGCGCCGGAACAGCCGACCATCAGGACAACCAGCGACGAAACGATCAGACGGGCGTGGGAGGAGTTCATGGCAGGTCTCAGACAACGGGCAAGGGCAGGCAGGAAGGACTGCGCGCGATGTTAGGCTGTGCCGCAAGGGCTCGTCAAGAGAACCAACTTGCTCAGCGTTCGGGCGGCAACGCCCCTCCCGGCATCTCGCGGTCTCGCTATAATCAAATCAGCGGCCCGCTTCCACTTCGGAAAGCTCCGGTCGCGTTGCTATGGGAAGGCGCTGCCGCGATGGAGAAGGAAATTCGAGACCGGGCTGAAGGCATCCTCAAGAGGATTACCCAACTCCGAGACTCTCTTTGACCTCGCGGAGAAACAGTCCCAAGTCAGCGCCCTGGAACAACGGATGGGCGAGGCCGGCTTCTGGGACAATCAAGAAGTCGCCCGCGAAACCGTGGGGCAGCTCAAGAGCCTGAACTCGATCGTCAAGCCGATGGCCGACCTGACGGGTCGCGCGGCCGATATCGAAACGCGTCTGGAGTTCGCCGACGAAGATCCCGAACTGGCCGCCGAGCTCCCCAATGAGCTCGAAGAGACCGAGCGGATCCTGGCGGAGCTCGAGTTGAAGAGCCTGCTGAACGGCCCGAACGACGCTTACGCGGCGCTGGTCACGATCAACGCCCGCGATGGCGGCACGGACGCGCACGACTGGGCCGAGATGCTGCTGCGCATGTACGGTCGCTGGGCCGAAGCGCAGGGCTATGAGATCGAGTTGCTCGACCGTCAGGACAACGAAGTGGCCGGCATCAACAGCGCCACCTTCGCCGTTCGCGGTCCGCTGGCCTACGGCTACTTGAAGGGAGAGACGGGCATGCACCGTCTGGTGCGGATCAGCCCCTTCAATGCCGACGGCAAGCGGCAGACCAGCTTCTCGGCGGTCGACGTCTCGCCGGAACTCCCCGAGTCGGCCGAGATCGAGATCAAGGACGAGGACATCCGCGAGGACGTCTATCGGGCCAGCGGAGCCGGCGGTCAGCACGTGAATAAGACCTCGAGCGCGGTGCGGCTGACGCACATGCCCACCGGCATCGTCGTGGCTTGCCAGGCCGAGCGCAGTCAGCACAAGAACCGGGCCACCGCCTGGAAGATGCTCCGCGCGAAGATGGCTCGTCAGCAGGAAGAGAAGCAGGCGGCGGAACTCGCGGCCAAGTACAACGAACAGCCCAAGACGGGCTTCGGCTCGCAGATCCGCAACTACTTCCAACACCCCGACCAACGGGTGAAGGACGCCCGAACCGGTTTTCTGGTGGGCAATTTCCAAAGCGTCCTGGACGGCAATATCCAGGGGTTTTTGGACTCGTTCCTGCGGTGGCGCGTCAACGGAGAGGCGGTCGAAGAGTAGCTCGAACCCGCGACGCACAAGGGCCTTAACGGGACGAGCGCCAGCGTCCCTCCTCGCAGGCTATTTCCTGTCAAGCCCTTGGCAAGCCTGCGCCGCGAGCGGACAATTCCTTGCCTCGCAGAAACTTGCAACTGCGACAGTCTGAACACATCGCCCAGGCGACCGCACGACGCGGAGCTCGGGCTCAACCGGTCGGAGCCTTCATCCGTGTGTGGCATTGCTGGCATCATCGATCTTACGGGCCAACGCGAGATCAGCCCGGAGTTGCTGGAGCGGATGGCGGCCGCCATCTACCACCGCGGACCGGATGAAGACGGCTTCCTCTACCGTCAGGGCGTGGGCCTCGCCAACCGCCGGCTGAGCATCGTCGGCCTGGCCGACGGCAAGCAGCCGATCTTCAACGAAGACAAGTCGATCGCCGTCGTCTTTAACGGCGAGCTGTTCGACTACATCGAGAAACGTCAGGAGCTGGAAGCGAAGGGGCACGTCTTCAAGACCTCGTGCGATACCGAGGTCTTCGTGCATCTGTGGGAAGAGCATGGCGAGGCGATGCTGCCGCTGTTGCGCGGGCAGTTCGCCTTTGCACTGTACGACATGAAGAAGCGGGTGCTGATCTTGGCCCGCGATCGTCTGGGCATCTGCCCGCTGCACTACTCGCGCCAAGGGGACTGGCTGTATTTCGGCTCCGAGATCAAAGCGATTCTGGCCTCGGGGCAGGTCCAGCCGGAGACCGACAAGCGCGGCCTGGATCACATCTTTATGATGTTCGCCATGGCCACGCGGCGGACCGCGTTCAAGAACATCTCGGCCATCTACCCGGCCAGCTATCTGCGGATCCAGTTCAAAGAGCCCGGCCAGACGGCGGACCTGGTCGAGAAGACCTACTGGGATCTCGATTTCCCGGACGCCGGCGACGAGTACGACCCGGGCGAGGCCAAGCTGGTAGAAGAGTTCGGCGCCGTGTTCGAACGGGCCGTCGAGATCCGCCTGCGGGCCGACGTTCCTGTGGTCAGCTACCTGAGCGGCGGCGTCGACAGCACGTCGGTTCTTTCCGCCGCCACGCGCGTTCGCAAGTCGACGCTCGAAACCTTCACGATACAGATCCCCGCGCAGGGCCTGGACGAGACCGATCGCGCGATGCTGGCCGCCAAAACCGTGGGGAGCAATCCGCACGTGATCGTGGCCGATAGCGCGGCCATCACGGCCGCCTATCCCAAACTGGTGCAGGCCAGCGACTGCCCCGTGATGGATACCTCGTGCGCTGCGCTGTACTGCCTGGCGGGCGAGGTTCGCCGGCAAGGCTACAAGGTGGCGCTCACCGGCGAAGGCGCCGATGAAGCCCTGGCCGGCTATCCGTGGTTCAAGGTGAACCGCCTGCTCAACTCGATGAACATGGGGCCCATCAAGCCGGGCAACGTGATTCGCCGCATCGGCCAGCGGTTCCTGGCGCCCGAGATCCCCCGCGATCAGATGGGCCGCGTGCAGGCGCTGCTCGGCGGAGCCCAGGCCTGCGCCGATCTGTACGGGCTCATCAGCATGTCGCGGTTCCGCTTCTACAACCCGGAGTTCTTCCGCGAGCTCGACGGCCATCTGCCATACGAGGATCTGCAGTTGAACCTTGACCGGCTGAAGAAGTGGCACCCGCTGAACCAGTCGCTCTACCTGGGCTACAAGACGATCCTGCCCGGCCTACTGATGAACCATAAGGGGGATCGGCCGGCGATGCACAACTCGGTCGAGACTCGCTATCCGTTCCTCGACGAAGAGTTTGTCGCCTTCTGCGCAAAGGTCCATCCGCGTTGGAAGCTGAAGGGGCTGCGCCGCGACAAGCACCTGCTGCGGACCTATGCCTCGAAGACGCTCCCTGAAGTCATCACCAACCGCCCGAAGGCCATGTTCCGGGCGCCGTTTGCCAACACCTTCTTCGAGAACCCGCCCACCTTTATCGATCAGCTCTTGAGCCCGGAGTCGCTCAAGAAGAGCGGCTACTTCGTCCCCGAGGAAGTGCTGAAGTATCGCAAGACTTACCGCAACTACGGGTGGTTCGCCGGGCAACGCCTGACGCTGGAGATGGGTTTGACCGGCGTGATGGCCACGCAACTCTGGCATCACATGTACATGGGCGGGGGGCTGTGCGATCTGCCGGTCTGGACCCCGCCGAAGAGCGCCGCGCCGACGCCGGTGACAGTGTAGGCTTCGGTTTTTGGTCCTCGTGGTGCGGGCGTCCTTTGCGATGCAGGCGTCCCGCTGCCGTTCCTGCGCGAACTCCGCTCGAACCCGCCTCGTCGCAGTTCGCGTTCGCCGTCAACCGCCGCGACGCAACTCCCTCCCTACCTGCGTCTTGCAACCATTCAACAAAATTCCGCCCCCGTCCCCAATTTGCACCCCCGCAATTTCCGATCTATAGTGATAAGATGGGATGTTTGGGGTAACTGGAAAGATCAGCCTCGCTTCACCGCGATTGCCTTGCTACTACCGGGTGTCACATGAAAATCCGCCTCGCCTGCGCCCTGTCCGGCCTGATGGTTCTAAGCGTGTCGAACGTTGGGGCCCAAACCACGACGGGCATCCCGGGCAATCAGACCCGCGTCCCGGGGAGCATCGGCGGCTCCACGTTTGGCGGCCTGCTGGGCCGGCCTGGCAACGCCCCGGCCATGACTAACGAGAACCCCGGCGCCGCCGCGGGCAACCCGACCAACGTCCCGGTCGGCGCTCCGAACACGGCTGCCGGCAACTTCAATCCGCTGGGCGCCTTCGGCAATCAGTTTGCGCCGCAGCTTCCCACCGGCAACAACGGCAACGGGATGTCGGCCGCCGACGTCATGCGGCTTCGCATGCTGCAGAACATGGGCAACAACCGCCGCGGTCCGCAGTACGGCCCCGGTTACTCGGGCGCCCCGCAACAGCAGCCCATGGTTCCCAACCAGCCGATGGCGCCGAACAACGCCGCGGTGAACCTGTTCGACGCGAAGGCGCAGAAGGAAGCCGAGAAGGCCAAGGCGCGCCAGCGTGCCGAAGACATCCGCGCCAAGGAAGCCGAGGCCCGCGAGCGCCGCAAGGCCAAGGCCCTGGAAGCCAAGAAGCAGGCTGATGCCAAGGCCGAAGAAGCGCCCAAGGCCGAGTAGCCGCCGACCTGCCGATGACTCTCTCTCGCGACGTCTGACGCCGCTTCGCGCTAGCCCGTGAACTCGTTCCCGACCTTGCGGGCTCGCACGGGCTTATCCAGATCCACGCCCAGCGCCAGGCCGACCTCGACCAGCAGGTTCCACCCGGCTGCCAACTGCACGTAGCCGGAGAGTTCGCATTCCGGGATTTGAATCGTGGGGAATCGCGTCGCGCGCGGCGCGATGGCTATCACCGTCAGGCCTACGCCTTTCACCAGCACGTCGAAGAACTTCTCTTCGTTCTCAGCGGCCGGATCGACCCAGATCACCACGTCGCTCTTGTCCATGACCTCTTCGATGCCGTGCACCGCGTAGGTCCCTTCCAGATAGTCGGACTTGCGGCGCGTGATCTCGTTGGTCTTCAGCGTCAACTCTTCGGCCACTCCGTCGTTGGCGCCGGCGAAGTAGATCGTGCCGGCCGCCGCGACCTTCTTTACGATCTCCGGATCGATCGCCGCCGTGAGGGCGCTTTGCACGGCCTGCGACGTGGCCTGCCAGGTCTCGGCCGGCGTCGGCTTTCCGGCCAGATGCTCCAGCACGCACTGGCAGAACAGTGCTTGCTCGATGACGCTCTTCGTCGCCGCCACGGCGCGCTCGCCGCCGCAGCCCAGGACCCAGCCCCGGTTCGAGAGGCTCTCCAGCTTCGAGTCCTTGTGCGCGGTCAGGCTGAAGCGATGCGGATGCCGCTTCTCGATCAGGTCGTTGAACAGGCGCACCACTTCGCTGGTCTTGCCGGAGTTCGAGAGCGCCATCACGGCCCAACCAGCCAGGTCGTAATCGCGCGCTTGCAGGCCGGCCTCGGTGTGCAGCACCACGCGGTCCCCACGGCGGCGCGACTGTCGGATGGCGTGCTTCGTCGGGAAGATGCGGCTCGAGCCTTCGCCTGTGAAGAAGAGCTTGCCGACCGGCGCGATGGCCGAGGACAGCTCGGCGGGGCGATACGGATCGAACTTCGCGATCAGCTCCGGCGTGGAGAGCATGTCCCCGACCAGACCGAAGCGAGTGTAACGAGCGTCGTTGGAGTTCATGGCTTGCGCTTTCTGCTACGGGCCCACCAGGCCGAGTTTCCAAAACAGCCACGCCACCGGGGCGGCGAACAACACCGAATCGATCAGATCGAGCACGCCGCCGAAGCCGGGCATCCACCGGCTGCTGTCCTTCGCGCCGACGTCACGCTTCAGCAGCGACTCGGCCAGATCGCCAAACATCCCGGCGGCCCCGACGGCCAGTCCATAGACCAGCCAGCCGCGCGGCCACAGGCCCAGGCTTTGCCCCGACAGCACGCGCCCCAGGACGCCCAGCGCCAGGTACGATCCCACGCATGCGAAGGCCAGGCCGCCGAACGCCCCTTGGATCGTTTTGCCCGGGCTCAGCTTGGGCGCCATTTTATGTTTGCCAATCAGCCGGCCTACGGTATAGGCGCCAATGTCCCCTAGCTTCACCACGATCGGCAGCGAGAGGAGCGCCGTCATGCCCCACACTCCGCTCGTGTCCCCCGCTGGACCCAGCCAGCGAAGCTCGATCAGAAACGACCACAGCAGGCCGACGTACGCGACCGAGAAAAGCCCCAGCGCCAGCCGGGGGATGACGCCCGCCTTTTCGTAGCGGACGATCTCCTCGGCGAAGCCAGCCAGCACGACCAGACCGAAGGCCGAGATCGTCCATCCCCAGCCGCCAATGGGATCGACCCGCCCTTGCCACTCGTACCAGTCGCCCGCAAAGTTGGCGAGCACGACCAGCAGCGTTCCCCACAGCACCAACGGGCGGCGCGGAGCATGGCCGCCCTGCTCCAGCAGTCCCACCGCTTCGGCTGCGCCGGCCAGGGTAATGATCACCGAAAACGGCAGCAGCACCACGCCAGCCGGGGTGATGCCGCGCAGCGGCAGCCAGTACTCCAGCCAGCTAAAGCCGACGAGCGCGGCGACAAACAGAAAGCCAAGTGCCAACCGCCAACGAAGCATCGGCCTAGCCTCTCAGGCCGCCAAAGCGGCGGTCGCGCCCGGCATAGTCCCGCAGCGCCTGATGCAGTTCCGGCTCGCGGAACTCCGGCCAGCATTGCTCCGTCACCCAGATCTCGGCATAGCTGATCTGCCACAGCAGAAAGTTGCTGACGCGCATCTCGCCGGCCGTGCGGATCAACAAATCCGGGTCCGGCATGCCAGCCGTGTAAAGCGCCATCGAAACGAGATCTTCGTTGATGTCCTCAGGCGCCAGCCGGCCTTCCTGCGCTTCGATGGCGATCTTCTTCACGGCGTCCACCATCTCGCCGCGGGCGCCGTAGTTGATGGCCAGGCACAGCCGCATGCCGTGGTTCGACTCGCTCAAGTGGATCGTCTTGTCGAGCTCTTTGATGACCGAGTCGGGGATTCCTTCGCGGCGGCCGATCGTGGCGAAGCGGATGTCCTGCGACATAATCTCGGTGCGCTCTTCGATCACGTATTGCTCGAGGAGCTGCATCAGGAACTCGAGCTCATGCCGCGGGCGTTTCCAGTTCTCGCTCGACAAGCAGTAGAGCGTGAGCTGCTCGAGGCCTAGCCGGGCGCACTCTTCGACGCAGGTCCGCACGCTGGCCACGCCCCGGCGATGCCCTTCAATACGGGGCAGCCCCTTGCGCTGAGCCCAGCGTCCGTTGCCGTCCATGATCACCGCGACGTGCTTCGGCAGCTTCTCGCGCGGCACGTCGAGTTCGACAGGAGCGGGTTTTGCAGTCGGCTCGGCCACCGGACATTCCCTCGCAGAAGAGAGCGCGATCTACCTTCAAGTCTACCCCAGATCAGGCCTCTACCCCAGGCCGGACCTCAACTCAGGATCGTCTGCTCGCGATCGGGACCCACCGACACGATCTCCACCGGCCGCCCCAGTATTTCGCTGATGCGGTCCAGATATTTGCGGGCGTTGACCGGCAAATCGGCCATCTTGCGGACTCCGCAGATGTCCTGCTTCCAGCCGGGCAGCGTCTCGTAGACCGGCTTCACCTGCCGCAGATCGTCGACATGGCTGGGGAAGTCCAGCGTCTGCTTGCCGTTGATCTCGTACGCTTTGCAGATCTTAATCTCAGGAAGTTCGCTCAGCACGTCGAGCAGCATCACCGACAGGCTGGCGATGCCGCCCAGGCGCGCCGTGTAGCGGGCGGCGACAGCGTCGAACCAACCGCAACGACGCGGCCGGCCGGTCACGGTCCCATATTCATGGCCGCGATCGCGAATGTGCTGCCCGACGTCGCCGGTCTCTTCCGTGGGGAACGGTCCCCCGCCGACCCGCGTGGAGTACGCCTTCACGACGCCGATGATCTTCTTCAGATAGCTGGGGGGAACGCCGGCGCCCGAGGCAATGCCCACCGCCGAGCTGTTGCTCGACGTGACAAACGGGAACGTGCCGTGATCCAGATCCAGCAGCGAACCCTGGGCGCCTTCGAACAGAATCTTGCGGTCGGCTTCGATGGCCGCGTGCAGGTAGCTGGTCGTGTCGCTCAAGTGCCGCTCGAGCTGCTTGGCGTAGCCGTTGTATTCGGCGACGATCTTCGAGGCCGACAGCGGCTGGAACGGACGCCCGGCCGCCAGAGCGCCCAGCACCACGTTCTTGTATTCGACAACCTGCTCAACCTGCTTGGGGAACGTGCTGCGATAGAGATCGCCCAGGCGGATGGCCAGGTTGCGGTCAGCCTTATCGCGGTAGCACGGGCCGATGCCGCGCATCGTGGTGCCGATCGACTCGCCGTTGCCGCCGCGCTCGGCCAGCACCCGTTCTTCCTCGATATGCCACGGGAAGACGATGTGGGCCCGGTCGCTGATCTGCAGGTTCTTCTCGAGCGTGATCCCGCGGCCGCGGAGCTCTTCGATCTCCGCCAGGACCTTGGGGGGATGCAGCGCGACCCCGCCCGTGATGACGCACTGGACGCCCGGGCGAAGGATGCCGCTGGGGATCAGAGAGAGTTTGAATTTCTGACCGCCGATGACGACGGTATGGCCGGCGTTGGCTCCGCCTTGATAGCGGACGACGATCTCGAACCGCTCGGTCAAGAGATCGACGATTTTCCCTTTCGCCTCATCACCCCATTGGAGGCCAATGACACAAGTCCCAGGCACCGAATCCTCGCTTACGCCGGGGAAATCCCCAGCAAGATTGAACCAAAGGGCACGAACGCATCAATCTAAATCCGCCCCCCGGGCGGGGTCAAGGGCGGGCCGCGCAGCGAGCCGAATGAAGATCGCGCGAGGACGCCCGTCGACCACGCCGCGCCCTTCTTTCGTGCTCGCTGTCCCCCGTTTGAGATCCCCGCGCGGGACTGACATACTACCCGCTTCGTTCGGCTGCCAGTTCGCCAAAAACCTCAGGCCATTTTCACCTGCGAGGGGGGCACGTGGGGATCTACAAGAATCTCAAGACGTTCTGCGGCAAGAAGGTCGTCCCCTTCGATCATCACGTCGGCTTGAACAAGAAGAACGTCGCCTGGCGTGTCAGTTGGCACGGGATGAACGACGAAGAGGAGATCGATTGGGACGGCGTGTGGCAGGCCTTCGTCCGTGATCCCAAGGCCAGCGCCGTCGAGGAGCTGGTGATTGGCCTGTGGGGCTACGAGTCGGTCGTCTTCGAAGAGTCCCGCGGCATCCCGGTCCAGTCGCTGCTGACGGCCAAAGCCAAACTTCCCAAGCTCAAAGCGCTGTTCCTAGGCGAGGTCACGCGCGAGGAATGCGAGGTCTCGTGGATCAACCAATCGGACGTCAGCCCGCTCCTGAAGGCCTTTCCCCTGCTCGAGACGCTCTATATCCGCGGGGCGAATCACCTGGAGTTCACCAAGCCGGTGCACGACCGGCTGAAGACCCTGGTCATTCAGACCGGCGGACTCAACCGCAAGACCGTCAAACAGATCGCCAAGGCGAAGTTCCCGGCGCTCGAGCACCTGGAACTGTGGCTCGGCGAATCTCAGTACGGCGGAGATAGCGAGCCCAAGGATCTCAAGCCGTTCCTTGAAGGGGGCCTGTTTCCCAACCTCACGTACCTGGGGCTCTGCAACAGCGAGAACGCCGACAAGATTGCCAAGATCGTCGGCGACGCGCCGATTCTGGAACAACTCGAGACCCTGGACTTGTCCAAGGGGAACATGACCGACGCGGGCGCCCAAGCGCTGCTCGATTCCCCGCTTGTCGCGCGGCTCAAGAAGCTCGACCTGAGCCACCATTTCATCTCCAAGGACGTGCAGAAGAAGTTCAAGGCGCAGCGGATTGCCGCGGACTTCTCCGATACGCAGGAACCCTACGACGAGAACTACACGAATGACCAGGGCGAGGTCTACCGTCACATCTACGCCTCGGAATGAATCCTACTGGCGCCTGTGTTCTTGGCGGGCTGGTTCATTCTCTCGCGCTGCGCGCGTAGAATGGCAGCGATGACTGCGAAGCCGCGACTCTCGCTCCCTCTGTACCAGGGCGATCCTCATCCGTGCAGCTATCTGCCGGATCGGATCGCGCGGCACGAGTACGTGTTCCCCTCACGCATCGAGCCGGGCGCCTATCAGTGGCTCATGGATCAGAGCTTTCGCCGGAGCGGGCGTCTGATCTACCGCCCCGCATGCGACGGCTGCCGCGAGTGCATCCCCATCCGCGTCCCGGTCGCGACCTTTCGGCCGACAAAGTCACAACGTCGGGCCTGGCGCAAGAACGCGGATGTCGAAGTGCAGATGGGCCCGCCCGTGCTGACGGACGAGAAGTGGGCCATGTATTCCGCCTACCTCAAGTTTCAGCACGACCGCCACGACGACTCGCGGCAGGACCTGGAGCAGTTCCTGTACAACTCGTCGACGGACACTGTCGAGATGACCCTTTCCATCGCCGGCCGCGTGATCGGCGCCAGCATTCTCGACGCCTGTCCGGACTCGCTGTCGAGCGTCTACTTCTACTTCGATCCGGCCGAGGCCAAGCGCAGCCTCGGCGTTTTCTCCGCGCTCGCCGAGATTGACGCCTGCGTGAAGCTGAACTTGAAGTGGTGGTACGCGGGCTTCTACATCCGCAACTGCGACCGGATGAACTACAAGGCAAACTTCGGCCCCTACGAACTGCTGGGGCAGGACTTCGTCTGGCGTGCGGCGGGGGAATCGCCCGAGGAGTAGCGGCTGGAGGGTTAGCGGCCGAGGAGTCGCGGCTCGAAGGAGCTGACGGGCACAGCCCGCCTTACACGGGGCGGCTCCGAACTCCAGCATTCCCGTGGCGGAACGCGATCTCAACCTTCCGGCCAAACCTCTCCCAAGGTGCATCTTTGCCAGAAGAAGCGTCCACTTCCTCTGGGCAACCGTTTCCCTTCCATCAACGTAGCGTTATGCTTACTCCCACTGGCCTCCCCCACCCGCGTTCTCGCTCGAACCGCTCATGAAACGATCGTCTCTCGCTGTCGCCTCGATCGCTCTCCTTCTTACGGGCCTCGCTGGATGCTCCGGTGCGCCGACGACTCCCAAGGGGGATGCCCCCAAGAAGCAGGCCGACGCCGGCCCCGCGAAGTCGGGCGATGCTCCGGCCGCGGCCGCGCTGGTTGCGAAGTTTTCGCCCAAGACGGAGCCGGATGACGAAGGCTTTGCGACCGATCTCGACTTCCGCGGCAGCAAGATCACCGACGCCGACCTGAAGGACGTGGCCGGCCTCGAACGCGTGAACTCGATCCTGCTCGCCGAGACCGACATCACCGACGCAGGACTCGAACCGATCGGCAAGCGGAGCACGCTCAAGGTTCTCGACCTTCGCGACTGCGCCGTCTCCAACGCCGGGCTCAAACATCTCGAAGGGCTCAGCGATCTGCGCGTGCTGCGGCTCTCCGGCAAGAGTGATAAGTGCAAGGTGGACGACGAGGGGATGGCCTCCGTCGCCAAGCTCACGAAGCTCAAGACGCTCGGCGCCGATTTCCTGTGGGTCAGCGAGAAGGGGCTCGAGAAGCTGGCGCCGCTCGGCGATCTGGAAGAACTGTACCTGGCGCGAACGCTCCTGACGGACGAATCGCTGTCGCAGTTGTCGAAGTTCCCCAAGCTCAAGAAGCTCCGTATCGCCAAGACGCAGGTTACCAGCGCCGGCCTGGCCGAAGTCGCGAAGCTCCCCGCGCTCGAGGAGCTCGATCTCAGCGAGACCGTCGGCATCGACGACGCGGGCCTCGCCCATCTGGCCAAGCTGACTGGCCTGAAGCGGCTCAACCTTTGGCGGCTGCAGGTCACGGACGCGGGGATGCCGCATCTGGCGGGGCTGACGAACATGCTCTGGCTGAACGTCGACAACACGCAGCTCACCGACGCTGGTCTGCCGAACCTCAAAGGCATGACGAAGCTGACGTTCCTGCACCTGGGTTCCACGGCCGTGACCGACGCAGGGCTGGTGAACTTGGAAGGACTGAAGGACCTGAAGGATTTGAAAGTCACGCGCACGGCCGTCACCGCCGCCGGCGTGGCCGAACTGCAAAAGAAGCTGCCCAACGCGAAGATCCAACTGGAATACCGCGCCGCTGAAGAGCCGTAGTTTCCCTAAACTCGACTCACTGCGTTCCCCCTCTTGCTGCACTGCCTCTCCTCGATTCCAGGAGTTTTCATCATGCCGCAGAAGAAGCTCGTCATCCCGCGTCGTCAGTTCCTTACCAGCACGGCGGCCGGCGTTGCCGCTCTGTCGTCGGGCGTGTGGTCGCAGCTTCCCGCGGCCGATTCGAAGTCGCCTAATCAGAAGTTGAACATCGCCTGCGTCGGCACGGCCAATCGCGCCGGCGACGACATCAACGGCGTCAAGGAAGAGAACATCGTGGCGCTGGTCGATATTGATCAGAACTACCTGGACCGCGCCAAGAAGCAGTTCCCCGAAGCCCGCGGCTACTTCGACTACCGCGAGATGCTGGAGAAAGAGAAGGGGAAGATCGACGCCTGCGTGATCGGCACGACCGATCACCAGCACGCTCCGGCCGCGATCCGCGCGATTCGCAACGGCCTGCACGTGTACGTCGAGAAGCCGTTGACGCACACGGTGACCGAGGCCCGCATTCTGGCCGAGGCGGCCAAGAAGCACGGCGTCGTCACGCAGATGGGTACGCAGATCCACGCCGAGGATAACTACCGCCGCGTGGTGGAGATGATCCAGTCGGGCGCCATTGGCGACGTGACCGATGTGCACGTGTGGGTCGGCAAGGGTTGGGGGGGCGGCGAGCGCCCCACGACCGTCGAGACTCCGCCCCCGACGCTGCACTGGGACCTGTGGCTGGGCCCCGCGCCGGAGCGTCCGTTCGCGGCCGGGCGTTATCACCCGGGCAACTGGCGCCGGTGGTGGGACTTTGGCGGCGGCACCATGGCCGACATGGCCTGCCATTATATGGACCTGCCGTTCTGGGCCCTCAACCTGCGGCACCCGACCAGCTGCGAGGCCGAAGGCCCGCCGGTCCACCCCGAGACCTGCCCGCTGGGACTGACCGTGCGTTACGAGTTCCCGGCGCGCGACAAGATGGTCGCCTGCAAGCTGACCTGGTACGACGGCACGTCGATTCCCAAGGGGGAAGTGGCCGGCGAGCGCGTCCCCGGAGCGGGCGTGATGTTTGTCGGAACCGAAGGCAAGCTCTTCGCCGACTACGGCACGAAGCGGCTCTTCCCGGCCGAGAAGTTCAAGGACTACAAGGCCCCAGAGCAGACCATTCCCAAGTCGATCGGTCATCACAAGGAATGGATCAAGGCCTGCAAGGACGGTTCGCCGACCACCTGCAACTTCGATTACTCGGGCGCCCTGACCGAGACCGTGCTGCTGGGGAACGTGGCCTATCGCACGGGCAAGAAGCTGGAGTGGGACGCCAAGACGCTGAAAGCGACCAACTGCCCCGAGGCAGACAAGTACATCAGCAAGCAGTACCGCGCGGGCTGGGAAGTGGCCTAGGCCGTCTACGAAGGCGATCTGCTGAATTGCTAAAACGAACTGGCCGCGTGAGGAGTTTCCTCACGCGGCCTTTTTCGTTAGTCGGCGGAGTGATGCGACGAAGAGTGGGCCTCACGCGCAAAGACGCCAAAGGCGAAAGACTATTTGAGTTTTCTCACATCTCAAATCTCAAATTCTTCGTCTTTGCGTCTTTGCGCCTTTGCGTGAGGTCTCCCCTTCCTCCGCCCGCAATCTCCCCTACGCCTTCTCCAGCGCCGCAATCACCGCGTCCAAGCTCTTCAGCTGCTCGCGCATGTCCTCCAGCGTCGCCCGTTCCTTCGCAACGACCTCCGCCGGCGCCTTCTCGACGAAGCTCGCATTTGTAAGCTTCGCCTCTTTCCCCTTCAGCATGCCCGCCAGCTTCTCCCGTTCCTTCTTCTTCTTGGCGATCTCCGCCGGGATATCAAGGAACGCGGCCAGGTTGACGAAGACCTCATAGCTCGCCCCGGCCGAGCTGAACGTAAAGCTCGCACTCGTCGCCGGCGCCTGAACCGCCGGGCCCCATTCGGCGGCGCGGAAGTTCGCCATCGATTTGAAGTAGGGCTCCATCGGCTTCAGCAGCTCGGCCGCTTCGTTCGTGCAACGGACGACGAAATCGCAGACCTCCTTGGGCGGGATGCTCTGCCGGCTGCGGACCTCGCGTAAGCCTTGCAGAACGCCCTGGAAGCAGGTGAAGCGGGCTTCGATCTGGGGATCGCGCCGGCGATCGTCCGCCTTCGGCCACGCGGCGATCATGATGCTCTCGGCCGCCGGCCCCGGAGCGTCGATGCCGCGATTCGGAGCAAACTGCCCCAACAACTGCCAGACCTCTTCGGTCAGGAACGGGATGACCGGATGCATCAGCCGCAGCAGCGTATCCAGCGCGTGGGCCAGCAGCCGCTGCGTGGCCGGGCGAGCCGCCGGATCATTCAACCGACTTTTGACCATCTCGACATAGAAGCTGCAGAACTCGTCCCAGGCAAAGTCGTACAGCTCGCGGCAGACTTCGCTGAAGCGGAAGCCGTCGATCGCCTCGGTGACCTTGGTCGTGACGGTCGCCAGCCGGCTGAGCAGCCAGCGGTCTTCGACGGCCAGTTCGCTGTCGGCGACCGGGCCGGGCGCGTAGCCCTCCAGGTTCATCATCGTGAACCGGGCGGCGTTCCACAGCTTGTTACAGAAGTTGCGGGCCAGCTCGAAGCGCTCGCTGATCACGGCGCCTTGCGGCATGGCCAGGTCGGCCGGCTTCTTCGCCCATTGCGTCTTGAAGGTCTCGCCGCACTTGGGGCACTTGATGCGCGGCAGCTCGCGGTTCTCCTTGGTCTGCGAGAAGACCGCGTGGCAGTGCGGGCACTCGAAGTCGACTGGCAGCTTGACGTCCTGCGTCTCGGTCGTGAGATACGCCAGCGCGAAGCGCAGGGCATCGGCGCCGAACTTCTGGACGACGTCGAGCGGATCGACGCCGTTCCCCTTCGACTTCGACATCGTCTCGCCGTAGCCGTCCAGGATCTTCGGGTGGATGAAGACCTGACGGAACGGAATGTCGCCGACGTTGAACAGCCCGGTCAAAACCATCCGCGCGACCCACAGCGTGATGATGTCGCGGCTGGTGACCAGAACGCTCGTGGGATAGTAGTACGCCAGCTCGGGCGTCTCCTCGGGCCAGCCCAGCGTGGAGTGCGGCCAGAGCGCGGAGCTGAACCACGTGTCGAGAACGTCGGGGTCCTGCTCCAGCGTGTGACCCGGGATGGTATCAGCCGCCAGGTCCTGCTCCTCGGCGCAGACGAGCCACTGGCCGTACTGCTCGTCCCGATGCCAGGCAACATCCTTGCGTCCGGCGAACGCCTTCTGCAGATCCGCTTCGCTGGCGGTATTCGTGTACCAGATGGGGATGCGATGCCCCCACCACAACTGGCGGCTGACGGGCCAATCGCGTTTCTCCCCCAACCAATCCAGATAGCTCTTCGCATACCGCGCTGGCGTGACCTGAACGCGATCGCTGCTGACGGCGTCCATCGCCATTTGGGCCAGCCCTGGCTTGCCGTCGGCGTGATCGCTCATTTTGACGAACCACTGATCCGTCAGCAGCGGCTCGATCGGCGTCTTCGAGCGATCCGAATGGGGCAGCTCGATCTCGCGGTCTTCGACCTTCAGCAGCAGGCCCAGCTTGTCGAGATCGGCGACGACGCGCTCGCGCCCGGCGGGCATCGTCAGCCCAGCGTACGGGCCCGCCTCGGCGTTCAGCGTGCCGTCTTTATTCAGAATGTTGGGCATCGGCAGGTTCTGCCGCTTGCCGACTTCATAGTCGTTCGGGTCGTGGGCGGGCGTGATCTTGACGCAGCCCGAGCCCAGTTCGGGCTTGGCCCATTCGTCGGCGACCAGCGGGATCTCGCGATTGACCAGCGGCAGCATCAGCTTCCGCCCCGCCTTGGCCATGTCGCGGAGCTTGATCAGCTCGGGCAGCAGCGTCCGCTTCCGCTCGGCCAGATCGTCGAGCTGCGCCTGAACGGCGGCCTTCTCCTTCTCGGGCGATTCGGCCAGCTTCTTCGTCAGCTCGGCCTCGGCCTTGGCCAGTGCGGCGGCCGGATCGGGGTGAACCGCGACGGCCGTATCCCCCAGCATCGTCTCGGGACGCGTGGTGGCGATGGTGACCCGGGCGGGCTCGCCCGGCTGCGGATTCTGAACGGGATACTGGAAGTGCCAGAAGTGTCCCTTGACGGTCTTGTTCTCGACCTCGTCGTCGCTGACGGCGGTCTGCAGGAAGCAGTCCCAGTTGACCAGCCGCTTGCCGCGGAAGATCAGCCCCTGCTTGAACAGTCCGAAGAACGTGTGGCGAACGGCGCGGGCGCATTGCGGATCGAGCGTGAACCGCGTGCGGGCCCAATCGCAACTGGCGCCCATCTGCTTCAACTGGCCAAGAATGCGGGCCTCGTATTCGTTCTTCCAATCCCAGATCCGCTGAACGAGGGCCTCGCGCCCCAGGTCGTGCCGCGTCTTCTTCTCGTTCTCCAGCAGGCGCCGCTCGACGACCGCCTGGGTGGCGATGCCGGCGTGATCGGTGCCGGGCATCCACAGGGCGTTGTAGCCATCCATCCGCTTCTGGCGGATCAGGATATCCTGCAGCGAGTTGTTCAGGGCGTGCCCCAGGTGCAGGGCGCCGGTGACATTCGGCGGAGGGATGACGATCGTGAACGGTTTCTTCTTGGGGTCGGGCTCGCTGTGGAAGTAGCCCTTGGATTCCCAGAAGGAGTACCAGCGCTGTTGAGCGGCCGCGTGATCGTATTGCTTGGGAAGTTCGGTCATGGGTATCGAACGTGGGTTGGTCGGGGGATCCTTCCGCCTTCGATCTCAAATCTGAAATTTCAAATTTGAAATCTGAGATTTGAGATGAAATGCGGAGGGCGGAAAACAAGCATCAATTCAACGAGTCAGACGATGAACCGTCGGCATGTCTGCCGAGGAATCGCGTCGCGAAAGGTGAAGCGTCGCGAGAATCGCCACGGGCGTCAATGGCAACGGGCGGACCGGCGCCGCGATTGGCGCACCGTCGCCAAGCGGACGATTACCCCGCCCCTACCGCGACCTTCGCTTCCTGCTCTTTCCGCGCGGTCCGATCCTTATCCAGCTTGTATTCCACGCTGTCTACCAGCGCCATCCAACTGGCTTCGATGATGTTCTCGCTCACGCCGATCGTCCCCCATACGTCCTGAGCGTCGCGGCTCTCGATGACCACGCGCACCCGCGCGGCCGTGCCCGCTCCCGAGTTGATGACGCGCACCTTGTAATCGACCAGTTGCATGTCGGCCAGGTTCGGATAGAAATCCGCCAACGCCTTCCGCAAGGCGCCGTCCAGGGCGTTCACCGGGCCGTCTCCCTCGGCCACTTCCAGCCGCACCGCCCCGTCGACCCGCAGCTTCACGGTAGCTACGGTCGTGACTCCGCCTTGCGGCTCGGTCTCCACGCTCACCCGGTAGTTCAGGCGTTCGAAGGCCTGCGAGTAGGCGCCGGCACAGCGCTTCACCAACAGATCGAACGAAGCCTCGGCCGCCTCGAACTGGTAGCCGTCGTTCTCCAGCCGCACGACTTCGCTCAGAATCTTCGACATCAGGGCGTCGTCCTGCGAAAGCTTGTGCTTGGTCGTGGCGGCCACGATGTTCGATCGCCCCGACAGCTCGCTCACCAGAAAGCGCCGCTCGTTGCCCACGGTCTCCGGCGGAATGTGTTCATAGCTCGACGTCGTCCGCGCGATCGCGTGTACGTGCATCCCGCCCTTGTGGGCGAAGGCGCTCTGCCCGACGAACGGCTGGTTCGAGCGGAAGTTCATGTTGGCCGTCTCGTAGACGTATCGCGAGAGCTCCGTCAGGTGGACGATCCCCCCTTCGCGCAGCACTTCGTAGCCCTGCTTCTTCACCGCCAGGTTGGCCGCGATGGAGATCAGATCCACGTTGCCGCAGCGCTCGCCGACTCCGTTGATGGTCCCCTGCACCTGCACGGCGCCCGCCTCGACCGCCGCCAGCGAGTTCGCCACCGCGATATCGCAGTCGTTGTGGCAATGGATCCCGATCGGCACATCCAGCGCCGCGACGGCCTCGCGCACCAGCATCCCCAACTCGTCGGTCATCGTTCCGCCGTTGGTGTCGCACAGCACGCACATCGACGCCCCCGCCGAGACCGCCGCCTGCAGCGTCTTCAGGGCGTACTCGCGGTTCCGTTTCCAGCCGTCGAAGAAATGCTCGCAGTCGTAGATCACCTGCCGACCGTGCTCGCGCATCAAGGCGACCGAGTCGTGGATCATCGCCAGGTTTTCTTCCAGGCTCACCCGCAGCACTTCCTGCACGTGAAAGTCCGACGTCTTGCCGACGATCGTGATCACCGGGGCCTGCGACTCCAGCAGCGCCTTCATGCCCGGATCATCGGCCGCGCGGATTCCCTTGCGGCGCGTCATGCCGAACGCGCACACCCGGGCGTGCTCCAGTTCCAGATCGCGTACGCGCTTGAAGTACTCCGAGTCCTTCTCGTTCGAGAGCGGATAGCCCCCTTCGATGAAGTCGAAGCCCAGGCTGTCGAGCTTTTGGGTGATCGACAGCTTGTCCTGCAGCGAGAAGTTGACCCCCTCGCCCTGGCTGCCGTCTCGAAGGGTGGTGTCGTAGAGTTGGATGCGACGCATGGGGTGACTCAGAGTTGGGAAGCGAAGCGGAACGGACCTACAACGGCAGACGCAGACACTGTCCGAGACGAGCCGCACCTGTGCGGCCGAGGACACAAACAAATACTGTTCAACAAAAAAGCCCTGAAGCCTTCGTCGAGGGCTTCAGGGCTTCGGTGATTCGTGGCGAACCGACGCTCTTCAGGTCCCTTCGGGGCCCCCAATAATAGCCACCTCGATCACAATCGCCGTTCGCTGCGAAGGTTGAAGTCGGTAAGCCATAGGTGAAAAACGTCGTAAAGGGAAGTGGGGGCAAAAGATCGGCCGCCCACTGTGATGAGAATAAGCGGAGAAAAAGGGGGTGTCAATCGCTGGAAGGTTCGCGCTGGGGTCGGAAATCGCGAGAAAAGCGGTGAAAGAACCGGCGAGTAGAACAGGGATCGTCCCGTCCACGCCGTGAAGCGGCCCGTTGCAGACTCGGTTGGAAGTCCTCCGCGCGAGGCCGTAGAATCTTGCCTTTTCTTGGTCACCAATCAGCCAGCCTGGTCGTTCTTAATGCGCGTTGTCCGTCGCCCGCTCGCGTTTTGCCTCGATTCCGCCAGCATTTTTCACATCCAGGAATCACCGCGCAAAGGCACGCCGGTTGCACCATCCCAGCAAGTCTTCCCATTCACTGGGATTCCCTTTTGTGGAGATGGATTGTCATGGCCTCTGCACGTCAAAAAGAAACGATCGAATACGATCAGAGCTTCTTGGATAGCTGGAACGCGTTCTGTGAATCTGCCTGCCTGAAGAAACGGCTTGTCGCCCATGCGTGTCGCTATGCGTTCATGCAGCTTCCTATCGAGCAGCGCGAGCAAGCGATGCAGGAAGCGATGAAGTATGTCGTCGCTAGCCGCACCCGACAGGCGGCCAAGCGTCGAGCCAACGGCTCGAAGGGAGCGAAGGCCTGACAGCCAGCGCGCCGTCCAAACGCCCTCGCTTGCCCCCCACTACAATGAATCTGTCGGATCAGCACCGGCGAAGTCGTCCTTACGTGGACGGCTTCGCCGGATCGCTTTCTGCGGCCGAGTTCCCCGCGCTGGCATGGCGGTGGTTGATCGTGCAAGCGCCCGCTTCGCAGCGGCCCGTCAGCCGCAACCGGTTCCGCGCGAACAACCGATAGCCCACATCCATCAGCCAGCGAATGCCTGGCAGCCGCGTCGGCGCCACCAGCCAACGGAAGCCCACCGCGCTGTACAGCCGGCGAAAGACTTCCACGCCGGAGACCAGCGTCCCATCGCGCAGCCGGCCGTGAATCTCGGCCATTAGCGCTTCCTGCGTCAGCCCCAGCGATTCTGCTTGGAAGCCCGGCTCGGCGATATTCGTAGCGCGGATTCGCCCATGTCGATCCCACCGCTGGAGCATGGCGATTTCGCGGCGACACAGCGGGCAATCGCCGTCGTAGAAGACTTCGATTTCCCAATCCTGCTTCGTGCTATCTGACATCGTCGGCCTCCTTCACGCCCACTGTTCGCCACGCTTCCGCCGGCTCGCCTTCGCAATACCGCATTTTTCGGGGCGGAGTTAACGCATTTCCGGGACTTTTCTGCCGCGATCGCCGCCCGAGCGATTCCTCAGAACCTTACGAAGTTCCGTAGCCGCCCCGCTTCCCGCCGGTCTATCATACGGGCGGACCGGACGGCGGCTTGCACCGCGTTCGACCTCACCCCTCTGTCCGCTTCAGGAGCCCGTCGATGATCAAGGCTGTCGCGCGCTGCGTTCGCTGGCTCGGTGTGGGAATGCTCGGCGTCTTGCTGGCCGCGTCGCCGGCGCAGGCTTACGTCGAGATCTCTTACACGCTGGGCCGGGTCGTCAACGAGGCCACGAACATCGTCCTTGTCAAAGTCGAGAAGGTGAACAAGGAACGGCGGCTGATCTACTACAAGAAGGTCGCCGATCTCAAGGGGAACCATCCCGCCGAGGACATCAAGCACATCATCACCGACGGCTTCCACGCCCGCGAGCCGAAGTTCATCCTCGATTGGGCGCAGCCCGGCAAGACCGCCGTGTTCTTCTACCAGGGCGGCGCCAGCGAGATGTGCCTGGGGGACTACTGGTACCAGGCCTACGCCCAAGGCGAGTGGTGGTCGATGACGCACGCCGAGCCTTTTATGGCCTGGTCGTTCTCGGGACCGGCCGACAAGCTGAAGGCCGTGATCCCCGACATGCTGGCCGGCAAAGAGGTCGTGGTCCCCTGCGCTCAGTACGATCCGAACAAGATCGACGAGTACAAGAAACTGCTGCACGAGAAGAAGTGCCCGCTGTGGCGCATGAAGGCCAGCCTGACGCTGGGCGATCATGCCGCCTGCATGCGCGAGCGCGACAAGTTCGTGGTCGGGCTGGGCGCCTTGGGCCCCGAGGCCGTCCCCGCGTTCGTGGCCGATCTGGGCAAGCCCGACGTCGCCACGCGATTGAAGGCCGCCATCGAGTTGGGCCAGATCGGCGAAGACGCCAAGGCGTCGCTCGAAGCCCTGGGCGCCGCGATCAAGGACGCCGACCCGGAAGTCCGCATGCGCTCGGCCGAGGCGCTGGTCCGCATCGATCCCAAGAACACGACCGGCGTTCCCGTCCTGATCGCCTCGCTGGGGGACGAACGTCTGCGCGCCGCCACGGCCGAGATCCTGGGCGGGCTCGGCGAACCTGCCAAGCCGGCCACGCCCGCCCTGGTCCAGACGCTCAAGGATCCCAAGTCGATCGTGCAGCTTCGCGCGGCCGAGGCGCTGCTCCGCATTCAGCCCGCCAGTCCCGAGGCGATCGGCGCCTTGATCACGCTGGCCGACAATCCGCCGGCTCGCACGGGTTGGGCGGTCATCGATCCCAGCGAGTTGAAGAGCGCCGGCGGCGCCACGCTCGCCAAGCAGGCCGACGGTTCGATCCTGGCCTCGGGAGCGAATCCGGCCACGGAGACTTACTCGATGCAGCTCCGGACCGATCGTCGCCGCGTGACCGCCTTGCGGCTCGAGGCGCTGGCCGACGCGAGTCTGCCGGCCAACGGTCCGGGCCGCGCCGAGAACGGCAACTACGTCCTGACCAAGGTGGCCATCGCGGCCGGCGAAGGCGCCGCCGCCAAGCCGCTCAAGTGGGCGTCGGCCACCGCCAACTTCGGCCAGCAGGGCTTCGACATCGGCAATGTTGTGGCCGAGAACGGCACAGGCTGGGCAGTCGCTCCTGAGTTCGGCAAGAACCACACGGCCGTCTTCGTGCTCCCCGAGGCCGTCGTTGGAACCGAGTCCGGCACGGTTCTTACCGCCAGCCTCGAGTTTCAATCGCCCCACGCACAGCATCAGATTGGCCGCTTTCGGATCTCGCTGACTGACTCCGACGATCCGCTGCTGAACCCGCGGCTCAAGGGGATCGACATGCTGGGCTCGGTCGGAGCGCCCGCCAAGGCGGCGATTCCCGCGCTGATGCGGCTGCTGACCGATGGCGATAGCGCGGTCCGCGGCGCTTCGGCCAGCGCGCTGGCCCGGATGGCGCCCGACAGCATCACCGTGCTGGCTGGGGCGCTTCAGGATCCCAGGGTCGAGGTTCGCCTGGGGGCGCTCGAGTCGCTGTGGCACGCGGGCCCGCACGCCGCGCCTGCGATTCCCGCCCTGATCGAAGCCTGGAAGGCCGGGGACAAAAATGTTCGCCTGCGGACGGGCGATCTGCTCGAGCGGTTCGAAGGCGCTTCGGCCGGCGCTGCCGGCGTGATGGTCGCCAGCCTGAGCGACGCGGATCGCGACATCCGCCTCAAGGCCTGCGGCGTCCTCGGCAAGTCGGGCGGGGACCGCGCCGCCGGCATTCCGGTTCTGACCGAGATGCTCGGCGGACCGGACAAGGATCTGGTCGCCCGCGCCGCCTGGGTGCTGGGACAGATCGGCCCCGATGCCAAGAGTTCGACGAGCGCCTTGCTGGGCGCCGTGAAGCATGCCGAGCGCGATGTCCGCCTGGCGGCGTTCGAGGCCGTCGAGCGCGTGGCGAACGACCCGAAGGCGCTCGCGCCAGTGGCGCTCGCCGCGCTGGCCGATCCGGATCGAGAAGTCCGCGTCCGCGCAGCCGCCCTCTATGGACGCAGCTTGCCCTTCGGCGGAGGTCCGACCGTCGAGCTCTTCGAGGATAACCACCCGCTCCTTCTCGCGCAGCTCACGAACGAGGACGGCCCAGCCCAGGCCGAGACCGACACCAAGTTCTCCGGCACGGCGAGCATCAAGGTGGCGCCTTCGCAGCGTTACAACCCGGACATCTCGGGCTGGAACTTCAACATCACCGAGAAGCCCGAAGCCGGCGAGTACCGCTACATCCGCTTCGCCTGGAAGAAGGCCGGCGGCAACGGCATCATGCTGCAGCTCAGCACCAGCACGCGCGGTTGGGAGAACCGCTATTGCTCCGGCAAGAATGTCGCCGGTTGGGCGGCGATCCAGGTCGAGGAGAACTCGCCGGCCGACTGGACGGTCGTCACGCGTGATCTTTTCAAAGACTTTGGCGGCGCCTTCCAGTTGAAGGGCATGGCGCTGAGCCCTGTCGACGGGGACGCGGGGTACTTCGACCACATCTACCTGGGGCGCTCGATCGAGGAGCTGGATAAGATCACGGCGGCCAAGAAGAAGTAGGATCACGCCCGGCATGCGGCGTCGTCGAAGTTGAGAATGGCGTGGCGACGCACCAACGCCTGGCGTTTATTGATCCTTCGCCTCGTCCGTCGATGGCGTCGTCAGCAGCCGCTGGATCCCTTCCAGCGTGTCCGCCTCGCGCGGATCCTTGTCCTTCCGCCAGCGCACCATCCGCGGAAAACGCACCGCGATGCCCGACTTGTGCCGCTTCGAAAGCTGAATCCCCTCGAAAGCAATCTCGAACACCAGTTGCGGCTCTACTTGGCGCACCGGGCCGACCTTCTCCAGCGTGTTCTGCCGTACGAAACGATCGACTTCGCGAATCTCCTCGTCGGTCAGCCCCGAATACGCCTTGGCGAACGGAACCAGCACGCCGGCGTTCCATAGCGCGAAGGTGTAGTCGGTGTACAACCCGGCTCGCCGTCCGTGTCCAAGCTGCGCGTAGACCAGCACCGCATCGATCGAGTACGGGTCCACCTTCCACTTCCACCACAGTCCGGTCACCCGCCCAGTTCCATACGGCGAGCCGAGGGCTTTGAGCATCAATCCTTCCACATTCTGATCGCGACTCGCCTCGCGCCGCGCGGTCAGCTCCGCCCAACTCGCCGCCCGTTGCAGTGGACTGATTATGCAAGCCGCATCGGCGGAGCCTGTCTCCGGCGGAAGGATCGTTTCCAGAATCGCCCGCCGCTCGACCAGCGGCAACTCGCGCACGTCGCGCCCCTCGTGTTCTAACACATCGAAGCCGATGAACCTTGCTGGCACGGCCTCGAGGATCTTCTTGCCCAGTTTCTTCCGCGCGATCCGCCGCTGCATCTGCGCGAACTCGAGCACCCGCCCGTCTTTCCAGGCGACGATCTCGCCGTCGAGGACCGTGCCACTGGGAAGCCGCGCGGCCCAAGGCGTCAGCTCGGGGAATCGCTCGGTCAGCAGTTCCTCGCCGCGCGACCAGATCGATACTTGTCCCTGCCGCTGGATGACCTGCGCACGAATGCCATCCCATTTCCACTCGGCCTGCCAGTCCGTCGCCGCGCCAAGCGACTCCGGCGGATCGGCCAGCGGATGAGCCAGGCAGAAAGGATACGGCCGACTCAGGTCGACATCGTTCGTCTCGCGCGCCAGCAGACCGCGGAAGAAGTCGGCGGTCGGCTCCCAGGCGCCCATCATGCGATGCGCGACCGTCGCGGGAGGAAGCTCGGCCAGTTCGGCGAGCGCGCGAACAACCAGCGTTTGCGAGACCCCAACGCGGAACTCGCCCGTCAGGAGTTTGTTCCAAACGAGGCGTTCTTGCCGGCTCATCTCGGACCACAGCCCCAGGATCTGCCGGCGTTGTTCGTCGGGCTCGAGCGGTCCCAGCGCGAAGAGCTGCTCGACGCGCACGTGCAGCGGAGCATCGCTGGCGGTCTGAGGGTCGTCGAGCAGCAGGGCAATCGTCTCGGCGAAATCGCCGACCGTGGAAACGCACTCCTCCAGCAGCCAACCGGGAAGATGCACCGCTTCGATGCACCAATTCCACAGATCGGCGCCGCGCAGCAGCCGCTTGGGCCGCCGACCGGTGAGGAAGTACACGGCCCAGGCGGCGTCCTCCGGAGCAGCCGCCTGAAAGTACGCCCGCATCGCTTCAACCTTGCGGTTGGTCTTGGTGGTCTCGTCGAGGGCGCGATACAGCTCGGCGAAGCGTTTCATCACCCGTCCCCCTCGGCCGCGGGCTCGGCGCTTTCGTCCAGCTCGCCGCGGAACTCCGTATGCAGGGGATCGGCCTGGCGTCCGCTCTCGCGCAGCCAGCGCACCAGCGGATCGACAAAGCCGTGCGTCACCAGCACGCGCTCGGCGCTTTCCAGCACATTGGGATCCTAAGCTTAGAATTCCACGTGGACAAGTTGTCGCG
>JADMIO012779074.1_pt1 | contig 56356 bp, 47 predicted proteins | sample 8958161 | NCBI WGS metagenome assembly JADMIO01 (sample SAMN16585339, study PRJNA669376) | soil metagenome | isolation source: Crop rotation soil | place: USA: Cullars Rotation, Alabama | collected 2011
CGCGACAACTTGTCCACGTGGAATTCTAAGCTTAGGATCCCAATGTGCTGGAAAGGCGATGCATCTGCTCCGCTTCGTCCGAGTTCACCACGACGACCTCCTGCAGCGTACGCCCCTTGATGTCCTGCAGACGGGTGGCAAAGCTTTGCTCATAGCTTTTGTTGCAGGACAACAGCCGCGCCTGCAGGTCGCGGACATAGATGGGGCTGGGAATGCCATCGAGCAATGCGCGCTGGAAGGCGAGTTGGTCGTTGAGCGCATGCTCGGCCTCGAGTCGCTGACGGATCTGCGCCTTGAGTCGGCCACTCCACACCAGCGATACGGCGCCCAGCACGAGGGCCGCCGCCAGCAGCCAATAGACCCAGGTGGCGATGCGTTGCCACATGGGCTCCGGCGGCACGACCGCACCCAGCCATTTCAGACGCGCCGCGCGCAACTCGGCTACGGGATAAGCTTCCAGCGCTTTGTTGATGATGGCCGTCAGTTCAGGTTCCGAAGCTCGAATGGCGAAACGATCGGAAGACCATTCGCCATCGACGTTGCGTCCGACCTTGAGCACACCCGGCGGATAACGCCCCACTGCCCGATAGGCCCCGACCTCACTGTCGATGGTGGCATCCGCCTCGCCGCTGGCGACCATTTCGCGCGCCTTGTCATAGGTGCTGACCAAGGCCAGCTTGATGTGCGGGTATTGGGTGCGGATCGCACTTTCCAGCGCGTGCTCGGCCGGAATCGCCAGCACCTTACCGGCGAGCTCGTCCAGATGGCCGATGGGCATATCCTCGGCGCGAACGATGAACACCCAGCCCTGACCGCCGAAAGAATGACTGAAGCTGAGAAACGCCTTGCGTTCCGGGGTTTCCGAGAGCGTGGTGTTCATGTCGGCCTGGCCGTGCTTGAGCATGTCCAGGCTCTGGGCCATGGAACTGGAAGGCAGGTAGACGAACTGCAGTCCCGTCATGTGCGAAACCGTCGCCAACACCTCACTGTTGAGTCCTACCCAGTTTCCCTGCCGGTCTCTGTAAAGGTACGGCGGATATTGGGTCGCAACCACGCGGACCTGACGGTTCCGGGCGATCCAGGCTTGCTCGGCGGGTTCCAGCGGGACCCGGTGGTGACCGATTTCCGACCCTAGCCCAGTGGTCCAGCGGGTCAGGATCTCGCGGCGCAGGCCGTCGTCGATGCTGGCCAGGGCCCGTTCGACCATCTGTCCAAGCAGGGGATCGGCCTGGCGACTGGCAAAGGTGTAACCCACCGGTGGCAGGCTGCTGGGGCCAACGATGTCCAGATCGAGATAGGGACGCAGCGCATTGTAGGCACGCACGATGACTTCGTTGCTGATCATGGCGTCGACATCGCCCTGATGCAGCGCCTGCAGGCCGCTGCTCAGGCTGGGCGCCATGACGATGCGGCTGTTCGGATACACGCGCTGCACCGTGGCATCGTCGGCATAGCCATCCACGAGAGCGACCTTTTCACCGGCCAGTTCGGTTTCCCGCTTGCTGCCTGCACGACGCACGATGACGCCATGGTCGGGCATGTACTCTTTGGAGAAAGCCAGGCCGGCGATGGCCTGCTCGAACCCATTGGCACTGGTCAGCAGGTCGATTTCGCCATCCTTGAGCGCTTGCACCGCTTCGCTGCGCTGGGCGAAGCCCAGTACTCGCAGCTCGACCCCCAGGCGACTACCGATGAGACTGAGGTAATCGGCGCTCACACCTTGATAGCGGTTGCGTTCGCTGGTGATGTCGATGGGTTCATAGTCAGCCAGCGAAACACCCACCCGCAGCGTACCGTGGCGTTGCAGCCATTGCTGTTCGTCACTGGAGAGCGGCAGTGGCGCAAGCTGGGCGAACGGTGCGACGAGCGCGAACGGCAGGCTCTGGGCAGCAACGGCCCAGCTGGGCGAGAGGATACAGGCGCCAATCAACAACCTCGCCGCCCACGCCATCGCCCCTGCGCGCGTGAAAAACGAGGTCGGTGTGGATCTCATGCCGTGCATCCTTGCCTGCGGGCCGAAAGGGCCTGGGAAAAAGTTGCATAAGCTTGGCACTGTAAAAAGCAGAAAGCCCGCATCGAGCGGGCTTTATGTGTTTCAGATCGCGTCAGACGCGCTGCTGCGTACCGTCAGAGCGGCTTGCCGCGGTTGCCGTGCTGACTGACGAAGGCTTGTACGGCCGACAGGTCGTTGGGCAGTACGGTGCATTTCTCTTCGCGCTCGAACAGATCGACCAGATGCGGTGGCAGCTCCAGGGCCTTGCCCACGCCGGCCTTCTGCACCGCCTCGGGGAACTTGACCGGGTGCGCGGTACCCAGCACGACCATGGGCGTATCCAGGCTGCGTCGGCACTCGCGGGCCGCGCGCACGCCAATGGCCGTGTGCGGATCGAGGACTTCGCCGCACTCGGCGAACACCTGGGCGATGGTCTCGCAGGTCTGCTCGTCGCTGACAGCCAGCGAGTCGAACAGCTTGCGCGCCTCGGTCCAGCGCTCCTGCTCGACACTGAAGCCGCCACCCTGGCGGAAGTTGTCCATCAGGCCGGCAATGGCCGCGCCGTTGCGACCGTGCAGGTCGAACAGCAGACGCTCGAAGTTCGAAGAGACCATGATGTCCATGGACGGCGACAGCGTGGCGTGCAGGGTTTCCTTGACGTACTGGTTGCCGCTCATGAAGCGGTGCAGGATGTCGTTGCGGTTGGTGGCCACCACCAACTGGTTGATCGGCAGGCCCATGTTGCGTGCCAGATACCCGGCGAAGATGTCGCCGAAGTTGCCGGTCGGCACCGAGAACGCCACCGAACGCGCTGGCCCGCCCAGCTGCAGCGCGGCATGGAAGTAGTAGACGATCTGGGCCATGATCCGCGCCCAGTTGATCGAGTTCACCGCAACCAGCGGCGTGCCCTTGAGGAAGCTCTGGTCGGCGAAGCTGTTCTTGACCATTTCCTGGCAGTCATCGAAGTTGCCTTCGATGGCGATGTTGTGCACGTTGTCGCCACCGATCGTGGTCATCTGCCTACGTTGGACCGCCGACACACGCTCATGCGGGTGCAGGATGAAGATGTCGACGTTCTCGCAGTGCTTGCAGCCTTCGATCGCCGCCGAGCCGGTATCACCACTGGTGGCGCCGATGATCACCACGCGCTGGCCACGCTTGGCCAGCACGTAGTCGAGCAGACGACCCAGCAGCTGCAGGGCAAAATCCTTGAACGCCAGGGTCGGCCCGTGAAACAGCTCCATCACCCACTCGTTGCCGCCCAGCTGGCGCAAGGGGGCGATCGAGGCGTGGGCGAATACCCCGTAGGTGTCTTCGAGAATCTTCTTGAAATCGGCGTCCGGGATGCTGCCGGTGACGAACGGGCGCATCACTCGGAAGGCCAACTCGTGGTAAGGCAGGCCTGCCCACGAGGCAATTTCTTCCTGGGTGAAACGCGGCAGATTCTCCGGCACGTACAGGCCGCCATCGCTGGCCAGGCCGGCGAGCAAAACCTCTTCGAAGTTCAGGGCCGGGGCCTGACCGCGAGTACTGATATAACGCATTGCAAATTCCTCTGGCAGCTGCCGCTTAGTTCAAGTGCTCGACACGGATGCGCACAACCGGCCCGACGACGCCCTGCAAGGCTTCCAGCGCCTTGATGGCATCATTGATGTGCTGTTCGACGACGCGGTGGGTCAGCAGGATCATCGGCACCAGGCCGTCATGTTCCTCGACCTCTTTCTGCATGATCGACTCGATGTTGATGCCGCGCTCGGACAGGATGCTCGCCACCTGTGCCAGCACTCCCGGATGATCCTTGGCCTGGATGCGCAGGTAGTAGGCACTCTCGCACGCCTCGATCGGCAGGATCGGGTGGGCCGAGAGCGAGTCTGGCTGGAAAGCCAGGTGGGGAACACGATTCTCCGGGTCCGAGGTCATGGCCCGGACCACGTCGACCAGGTCGGCGACCACGCTCGAAGCAGTGGGCTCCATGCCAGCACCGGCACCGTAGAACAGGGTGGAACCGGCTGCATCGCCGTTGACCATCACCGCATTCATCACGCCATTGACGTTGGCGATCAGGCGATCAGCCGGGATCAGCGTCGGATGGACGCGCAACTCGATGCCGCGCTCGGTACTGCGTGCTACGCCCAGGTGCTTGATGCGGTAGCCCAGGGCTTCGGCATAGTTGACGTCGGCCGTGGTCAGGCGAGTGATGCCCTCGGTGTAGGCCTTGTCAAACTGCAACGGGATGCCGAAGGCGATGGACGCCAGGATCGTCAGCTTGTGCGCGGCATCGATGCCTTCCACGTCGAAGGTCGGATCGGCCTCGGCGTAGCCCAGTGCCTGTGCTTCGGCGAGGACGTCTTCGAAGGTGCGGCCCTTCTCGCGCATCTCGGTCAGGATGAAGTTGCCTGTGCCATTGATGATGCCCGCGACCCAGTTGATACGGTTGGCCGACAAGCCTTCGCGGATCGCCTTGATCACCGGGATGCCACCAGCGACCGCAGCTTCGAACGCGACGATCACGCCCTTCTCGCGCGCCTTGGCGAAAATCTCGTTACCGTGCACGGCAATCAGCGCCTTGTTGGCGGTAACCACGTGCTTGCCGTTCTCGATGGCCTTGAGCACCAGTTCGCGGGCGACGGTGTAGCCACCGATCAGCTCGATGACGATATCGATCTCCGGGTTGCCGGCTACTGCGAAGACATCGTTGGTAATGGGGGTACCGGTAATCTGGCAGTTGGGGTTAGGCGAGCGCATCGCAATCTGCGCCACTTCAATACCGCGCCCGGCACGGCGGGCAATCTCCTCGGCGTTGCGCTGAAGTACGTTGAAGGTGCCGCCACCGACGGTACCTAACCCACAGATGCCTACTTTGACCGGTTTCACTCTGAACTCCCCATGAAACGACCGCCCAGATGACGGTCGTGATACTGGCCGCAGGCCCTGAGCCTGCGGCTATTGATGACGTGCGAGTGCCGCTCAGCCTTTCGCGTCGAGCGCCAGCTTGGCCACGTTCGCAGCCGGCTGGTAGCCAGGGATCACCTGCCCGTTTTCCAGCACGATGGCTGGCGTGCCGCTGACACCGATCGACTGGCCCAGCTCGAACTGCTTGGCAACCGGATTGACGCACGACGGCGCCTTGATGGTATCGCCCGAGACCATCTTGTCCATGGCCGCCTTGCGGTCCTTGGAGCACCAGACGGCCTGCAGCTGTTCGTCACCAGCCGACTTCAGACCCTGGCGCGGGAACGCCACGTAGCGGACCTCGACACCCATGCGGTTCAGCTCGGGGACTTCGGCGTGCAGCTTATGGCAGTACGGGCAAGTGGTGTCGGTGAATACGGTAATGTGCGATTTGGTTTCGCCCACCGCCGGGTACACCACGGTATCGGCGACCGGAATGGCGTTGATGGTCTTGGCGATGGCCAGCCGTTCGGTCTTCTCGGTCAGGTTGACCGGCTTGCCGTTCTGAATCTGGAACAGGTAGCCCTGCATGACGAACTGGCCGTCGGCACTGGCATACAGCACGCGACCGCCCTTGAGCTTGACCTCGTACAGGCCATTGAGCGGGCTCGCGCCCACGCTTTCGATAGGGACTTCCAGTTGCAAGGTCTGCAGGGTCTTGCGAATGGCTTGCTCCGCAGCCGGGTCGGCCACGGCAAAGGTGCTGGCCAACGCAAGGGCTGCGGCGGCGAAAAGACGGGTCACGCGCATGGGAACTCCTGGAGCGACGGACTTGAGGGGCGATGGACGATCAACTCGTCACGGCCCGCTGCATAAACCGGGCAAGCCTACCACATTCATTGGGTAAGACCGACTGCGGACAACGCTCGACACAGAGCCGAATCGTCCGATTTCATCCGCGCGGATGGTGTTTGGCATGCAGGTCCTGCAGACGCGCGCGCGCCACGTGGGTGTAGATTTGCGTGGTCGACAGATCGCTGTGGCCGAGCAGCATCTGCACCACGCGCAGATCCGCGCCATGGTTGAGCAGATGGGTGGCGAATGCATGGCGCAGCGTGTGCGGCGACAACGACTTGGCGATGCCGGCGACCTGAGCTTGATGCTTGATGCGATGCCAGAACGTCTGCCGGGTCATCTGCTCGCCACGCTGGCTGGGAAAGACGACATCACTGGGCCTGCCGCCGAGCAGTTCATGGCGTCCATCGCGCAGGTAGCGCTCGACCCAGACCACGGCTTCCTCGCCCATGGGCACCAGGCGTTCCTTGTTGCCCTTGCCCACCACGCGCAACACGCCCTGACGCAGATTGACCTGATCCAGGGTCAGGCTGATCAATTCGGTCACCCGCAGGCCGCAGGCATACAGCACCTCAAGCATGGCACGGTCACGCTGGCCGATCGGCTCGCTCAGGTCCGGCGCCTGCAACAGCGCCTCGACGTCGGCTTCGGACAATGATTTGGGCAACGGCTTGCCCAGCTGCGGCATATCGATCTGCAAGGTCGGGTCGCTGCCGATCAGCTTCTCGCGCAGCAAGTACCGGTAGAAACCGCGCGCGCCCGACAGCAGCCGCGCTGTAGAACGCGCCTTGTAACCCTGTTCGACACGCCAGGCCAGGTGATCGAGCAGCACCTCGCGGCCGGCGGCCTCCAGCGCGATGCCGCGCTCCTGCAGCCAGCCGTTGAACAGGGCAAGGTCACTGCGATAGGCGTCGCGACTGTTTTGCGAGAGGCCTTTTTCCAGCCATAAGGCATCGAGGAACTGGTCGATCAGGGGGTGGTCTAGGGCGGGCATCGAGATCGTAGGGTTGTGGGGGTCCGGGGATGATAACAGGGCGCAGAGTCGGGGCGACGCCTTCGCGGGCAGAGCGCGCCCCACATGAACATCGCCATTGAGCGCTCACCTGCCAACACCCGCCCACAAACCTTCACCCACAAAAAAGGCAGCCCGAAGGCTGCCTTTTCCTGCATCAGAAACAAACTGTACTCAGGACAGTTTTTCCTTGATACGTGCTGCTTTACCAGACAGGTCGCGCAGGTAGTACAGCTTGGCTTTACGCACGTCACCACGACGTTTCACGGCCATGCTGTCGATCTGCGGGCTGTAGGTCTGGAAAGTACGCTCTACACCTACACCGTTGGAGATTTTACGAACGGTGAAAGCACTGTTCACGCCGCGGTTGCGCTTGGCGATGACAACGCCTTCGAACGCCTGCAGACGGGAACGATCACCTTCCTTCACTTTCACCTGAACGACGATGGTGTCGCCCGGGGCAAAGGGAGGGATTTCTTTGCTCATCTGCTCGGCTTCGAGTTGCAGAATGATTTTGTTGGTCATGCTGTGCTCCTAAGGCAAATCATCTGAATTGCCATCGATACGTTAACTATCGTTCCGCTCGCGGAGATACTCCGCCAGCAGCTTGTTCTCTTCTCCAGAAAGCGAGCGTCTTTCCAGAAGATCGGCACGTCGTTCGTAGGTCCGCCCAAGGGACTGCTGCAAACGCCAGCGCCGGATGTGTGCATGATTGCCGCTAAGCAATACGTCGGGAACACGCTGATCCGCATACACCTCCGGTCGGGTGTAGTGCGGGCAATCCAGCAGACCGTCCGTGAAGGAGTCTTCCTCCGCGGAGTCCGCATGCCCCAAAGCTCCGGGCAGCAGTCGTGTAACCGCATCGATCAGGACCATGGCGGGCAATTCACCGCCCGACAGCACATAGTCGCCAACAGACCACTCTTCATCGACATGAGCTTCAATGAAACGCTCGTCGATGCCTTCATACCGCCCGGCGATCAGAATCAGGGATTCGGAAGTCGCCAGTTGTTTCACGGCGCCCTGTACCAGCGGTCGGCCCTGGGGCGAGAGGTAGATCACCTTCGCCGCTTCCCCTGCTGCTGCCTTGGCCTGAACCAACGCGTCTTCCAGGGGCTTGATCTTCATCACCATCCCCGGACCACCGCCGAAGGGCCGGTCATCCACTGTGTGATGACGGTCCGTGGTGTAGTCCCGCGGGTTCCAGCAGGTCAGTTGCAACAACCCCTGTTTCACCGCGCGGCTGGTAATGCCGTACTCACTGATGGCCGAGAACATCTCGGGGAACAGGGTGATCACTTCAACGCGAAGGGTTGCCATCGCCTAGAAGTCCGCGTCCCAATCCACCCTCATCTCGCCAGCGGCCAAGTCGATCTTCAACACGCATTGCGCCGTATAGGGCAACAGGCGTTCGCGATCATCCAGGCTGCCCGCGCAGGGCTTCACCACCATTACATCGTTGGCGCCGGTCTCCAACAGGTGATCGATGGTGCCGAGCAGTTGCTCCTGCAGATCGATGACCTTCAGGCCCTGAAGCTGATACCAGTAGTAATCATCTTCGGCCAGGTCGGGCAAAAGGCTGCGCGAGATGCAAATCTCGTAACCGGACAGAAGACGGGCTTCGTCGCGATCATCCAGACCTTTCAACTTGGCAACCAGATCCTTTTGTGTGGATCGGCCGCTGACCAGCTCTACCTGTTTGACGACAACCCCATCGCGCTTGAGCGTCCAGGTCTTGTAGTCGAGCAGGTTTTCTATCGGATCGGTAAAGGAAAAGACCTTCACCTCGCCGCGAACGCCGTGTACCGAGAAAATCTTGCCGACGACGATCAAGTCATCAGCGGAATCTGGCGTCGCGTTCATATTGCTCAGGCCGCGGCCTTGGCAGCTTCCTTCAGCAACTGAGCAACACGCTCAGAAGGCTGTGCACCCACGCTCAACCAGTGGTTGACGCGCTCTTGGTTCACGGACAGACGGATTTCCTGACCACGGGCAACAGGGTTGAAGAAACCCACGTGCTCTTTGTGGGAACCGTCACGCGGGTTGCGCGAATCGGTTACGGTCAGTTGGTAAAACGGGCGCTTTTTGGAGCCGCCACGGGCAAGACGGATGGTTAGCATTGAACATCGTTCCTGTAGTCGGTGCTGCAAATCATAATGCACAGCGGGCACACGGGTGCCCGAAAGGCCGCATATTCTCAAGGAATACACGGACATTTGCAAATGCCTTTTTCCGATAGGTCGGGGCTTGCAGCGTGGATTTGCCTATAAGCCGTTGCAAGCAACGGAGTTTGGCCACATGGCCAGGGTATTCATCGGCATGGAAAGTGGGGGTGTGGGAGCAGGCTCCCACAGCGCTCTCGTGCCGACGGAATGCGTTACATCTTGGGCATGCCGCCACCGCCGCCGGGCAGCATGCCGCCCATGCCGCGCATCATCTTGGCCATGCCACCCTTGGTGGAAAACTTCTTCATCATCTTCTGCATCTGCTTGTGCTGCTTGATCAAGCGACCGATGTCCTGCACCTGCGTGCCCGAACCCATGGCGATACGGCGCTTGCGCGAGCCGCTGATCACGTCCGGGTCGCGGCGCTCGGCCGGGGTCATGGAGTTGATGATGGCTTCCATCTGCTTGAACTGCTTCTCGGCGACATTCTGGGCATTGCCCATCTGGGAGAGATTCACACCGCCGATGCTGGGCAGCTTGTCCATCAGGCCACCGAGGCCGCCCATGGTCTTCATCTGCACGAGCTGGTCACGGAAGTCTTCGAGGTCGAAGCCCTTGCCCTTCTTCAGTTTCTTGGCGAGCTTGTCGGCCTTGTCCTTGTCCAGCGACTGTTCGGCCTGCTCGATCAGGCTGAGCACATCGCCCATGCCCAGGATGCGCGAGGCGATCCGGTCGGGGTGGAACGGCTCGAGCGCTTCGCTCTTCTCGCCCATACCGATGAATTTGATCGGCTTGCCGGTGATGGCACGCACCGACAGCGCGGCACCGCCACGGGCGTCGCCGTCGACCTTGGTGAGGATCACGCCGGTGAGCGGCAGCGCATCGCCGAAGGCCTTGGCCGTGTTGGCCGCGTCCTGACCGGTCATGGCGTCGACCACGAACAGCGTTTCAGCCGGCTTGACGGCCGCGTGCAGTTGCTGGATCTCGCCCATCATCTCGGCGTCGATGTGCAGACGGCCGGCGGTGTCGAGAATGACCACGTCGATGAACTTGAGCTTGGCCTCGCGGATCGCGGCGTGGGCGATGTCCACCGGTTTCTGGCTGATGTCGGACGGGAAGAAGGTCACGCCGATATCGCTGGCCAGGGTCTCCAGCTGCTTGATGGCCGCCGGACGGTAGACGTCGGCCGACACCACCATCACGGTCTTCTTCTTGCGCTCCTTGAGGAAGCGCGCCAGCTTGCCGGCGGTGGTCGTCTTGCCCGCGCCCTGCAGACCGGCCATCAGGATGACCGCCGGCGGGGTCACCGCCAGGCTCAGTTCCTCGTTGGCGGCGCCCATCATTTCGACGAGCTCGGCCTGGACGATCTTCACGAACGCCTGGCCCGGGGTCAGGCTGCGCGAAACCTCGGTGCCGACCGCACGCTCCTTGACCTTGTTGACGAAGTCCTTCACCACCGGCAGGGCGACGTCGGCTTCGAGCAACGCCATGCGCACTTCGCGCAGGGTGTCTTTGATATTGTCCTCGGTCAGCTTGGCTTTGCCGGTAACGTGGCGAAGCGTCTGCGAGAGGCGGTCTGTAAGGTTTTCAAACATGTCGCGATCCTTTCTGGCTCTGGTTGAGCCGAGGTTGTGGCGGCAAGAGCAGGCCGGCGATTATAACCAAGAGTGGGTGCCACGGACACTGCGCGGTATGCAGTCTTTCGTCGGCGGGCATTTGATGCCAAACTCAGGCACTTTCCGGCTTGTGCTCCACAGGACCTATGCTCCCCTTGTCACCCAGTCTATTACCCACCCTCGCCGCCGCCTGCCTGTACGCCGCTGCGACTGCCTATCAGGCGACCCGCATTGGCCAGGGCAGCAAGGCTGACAAGCGCCTGCTCTACCTGTTCGGCTTCCTGGCCGTCATCGCTCATGGCTGCGCGCTGTTCTCGCAACTGCTGACACCGCTGGGGCTGAGCCTGGACTTCTTCAGCGCCGCCAGCCTGATCGCCGTGGCGGTGATCGCCCTGACCCTGCTGGCGACCAGTCAGATTCCCGTGGAAAACCTGCTGGTGCTGCTGTTCCCCCTGGGCCTGGCCACCATCCTGATCGCGCAGTTCGTGCCTGGAGGGACCGCGCCACTGATCCACGAAGAGCCTGGCATCCTCACACACATCCTGCTCTCCATCCTGGCCTATGGCATGTTCACCATCGCCGTGTTCCAGTCGCTGCTGCTGTTGCTGCAGGATCACCAGCTCAAGCACAAGCACCCGGCAGGCCTGATCAAGAACTTTCCGCCGCTGCAGACCATGGAAAGCCTGCTGTTCGGCTTCATCTGGGCTGGCTGGGTATTGCTGTCGCTGTCACTCATTTCGGGCTGGGTGTTCGTCGAGAACCTGTTCGCGCAACATCTGGTCCACAAGACCCTGCTGGCGTGCCTGGCCTGGATCGTCTTCAGCGTGCTGCTGTGGGGGCGCAACCGCCTGGGCTGGCGCGGACACAAGGCCATTCGCTGGACGCTGGCCGGCTTCTGCCTGCTGATGCTGGCCTATTTCGGCAGCAAGCTGGTTCGCGAATACATTCTGCACATCTGACAGGTCACCCATGGACACTCTGCCCCTAGGGCCGATGCTCGGCGCGCTGGCGCTGGCCATTCTCCTCGCCGCGCTGCTGTGTGCAGTGGACGCGGCGGCGCACACACTCGCCGCTCAGCGCCCTACCGGGCGAAACGGGGATCGGCCAGTGCTCCAGGCGCCCCTGCCCAGCCTGATACTGCTGGGCACCCTGGTCCGCGCCCTGGCCGTGACCCTGGGCGTCACGCTGGGCATCTATCTGCGAGGCGCTCATGGCGCCTGGCTGGGGGCCCTGGGCACTGCAATCATTCTGCTGGTGCTGGCCGACTACCTGCCACGTCATCTCGCCCAGCGCTACCCGCGGCCGTTCATCGGCATGGCCAATGCGCTGCTGGCACCGCTGCTCAAGCTGGTCTGGCCGCTGGCGTGGCTGCTGGACGGCGCTGCGCGCCTGCTGGTCGTTCCCTTCGCTCGCAAGGAATCCAACCAGGGCGCCCAGCAGGAACCTGCCCAGCCCCGTAGCGTGCTCGATGAATTGGCCGCGGAGGCGCGCAGCAACAAGCCGCACCTGGCCAGCAGCATTCATGCCTTGGACAAGATCACGGTCAACGACATTCTCGTGCCGCGCAATGAGATCGACGGCATCAACCTGGAAGACTCGCTGGACGAGATCATCGACCAGTTGATGATCAGCCGGCACACCCGCCTGCCGGTTTTCCACAATGACATCAACCATGTCGAGCGTGTACTCAACACCCGCCAGATCAGCCACTTGCTGCCTCAACGCGAGTTGACCATCGAAGCCTTGCTGGCTGCCTGCTACGAAGCCTATTTCGTACCGGAAAGCACGCCCCTGCAGATGCAGTTGCTCAACTTCCACAAACAGCAGCGGCGGCTGGGCATCGTCGTCGACGAGTACGGCGAGGTGCAGGGCATCGTTACCCTGGAAGACATTCTGGAAGAGATCGTCGGCGAGTTCGAAGATGACGACGCCCTGGCCAATCCCCATATCCACCCACAGCTGGACGGCCGCTTCGTGGTCGAGGGCCAGGCCTCCATCCGTGACATCAACAAGAGCCTGGGCTGGCACCTGCCCAGTGACGGTCCCAAGACCCTCAACGGTCTGGTGACCGAGGCATTGGAAAGCATCCCGGCCAGCGCCGTGTGCCTGAAGATAGGCCGCTATCGGATGGAGATTCTCGAAACCGAGGAGAACCGTGCGTCGCGGGTGCTGATCTGGCACGCAAGCAGCTTGCCTGCGGCGTGACGCGAGCGCTGCATTCTTGCTTGACCGGCGCCTCCCTTCGGCAGGCGCCAGCCAACCTGCCCCTTACAGCTCGACCTTGACCGCCTGCGCGGCACGTGTGGCCTTGGCCCGCGCCGCTTCGATCGATTCGTCGCGGGCCAGGGCCACGCCCATGCGCCGTTGCCCATTGACCTCAGGCTTGCCGAACAGACGCAGTGCCGTATCCGGTTCGGCCAGTGCCGCACCGAGGTTGTCGAAGGCGGTCTGGCGAGAATTGCCCTCGACCAGAATCACCGCCGAGGCCGACGGCCCGAACTGACGAACCAGCGGGATCGGCAGGCCGAGAATGGCACGGGCATGCAGGGCGAACTGGGAAAGGTCCTGGGAAATCAACGTGACCAGACCGGTGTCATGCGGACGTGGCGAAACTTCGCTGAACCAGACCTGATCGCCTTTGATGAACAGCTCGACGCCGAACAGACCACGCCCACCCAGGGCTTCGGTCACCGCGCGAGCCACACGCTCCGATTCGGCCAGGGCCACCGGGCTCATCGCCTGGGGCTGCCAGGACTCCTGATAGTCACCCTTCTCCTGGCGATGGCCGACCGGCGCGCAGAACGTCGTGCCGCCCACGTGGCGCACGGTCAGCAGGGTGATCTCGTAGTCGAAGTCGATGAAGCCCTCGATGATCACCCGGCCCTTGCCGGCGCGTCCGCCTTCCTGGGCATAGTCCCAGGCCGCCTGCACATCGGCAGGCGTACGCAACAGGCTCTGGCCCTTGCCCGAGGAACTCATGACCGGCTTGACCACGCAGGGGAAACCGAGGTCCTGCACGGCGCGCTCGTAGTCCTCGAAGGTGTCGGCAAAATGATACGGCGAGGTCGGCAGGTCCAGCTCTTCGGCAGCCAGACGCCGGATGCCCTCGCGGTTCATGGTCAGCTGGGCCGCACGCGCGGTCGGGACCACGGTGAAACCCTCGGACTCCAGCTCCACCAGAGTGGCCGTGGCGATGGCCTCGATCTCGGGCACGATGTAATGCGGCTTTTCCGCTTCGATGACCGAGCGCAAGGCCGCGCCGTCGAGCATGTTGATGACATGGCTGCGATGGGCAACCTGCATGGCGGGCGCATCGGCGTAGCGATCGACGGCAATGACTTCGACGCCCAGGCGCTGCAGCTCGATCACCACTTCCTTGCCCAACTCGCCGCAGCCACACAGCAATACGCGGGTCGCGGTCGGCGACAGGGGGGTTCCGATACGGGTCATTTCAGGTCCTCAGGGAAGCGTCTGGATCGAAGGGCAGCACGCACGCCTGCCCGACAGGGGCGGGCATTTTAACCCAACACGGCGTTGCGCGCGCCAGTCTCGCCACCCAGGGGGCGCGTACCCGACTAAACGCTCGGCAACATCAGGCCTTGGGCCACGGCGCGCTGATGAGCCAGACGCAGGACGTCGCGACGCTGCTCGTCGCTCATGCGCCCCCACTGGGTGATTTCGACTGCGGTGCGCTGGCAGCCTGTGCACACATCGTCCTCGTCCAGTGCACACACGCTGATGCAGGGTGACTTGACCGGCTTGGGTAGAGGATTCATGAATCCTGCTCGGTCAGTTCGCGCGCGTAGCGCTGGGCATTGTGGACGTAGTGCGCGGCGCTGGCCTCGAGCATGCGCTTCTGGGCTTCGGTCAGTTCGCGCACGACCTTGCCCGGTGACCCCATGACCAGCGATCCATCGGGAATTTCCTTGCCTTCGGCGATCAGCGAGTTGGCGCCGATGATGCAGTGCTTGCCGATCCTGGCGCCGTTGAGGATAACCGCGTTGATCCCGATCAGGCTGAAGTCGTCCACGGTGCACCCATGCAGCATGGCATTGTGGCCAATGGTGACGCCGCGACCGATGGTCAGCGGCACGCCGGCGTCGGTGTGCATCACGGTGCCGTCCTGGACGTTGCTGTGCTCGCCGATGTCGATCAGTTCGTTGTCGCCGCGCAGCACGGCGCCGAACCACACGCTGGCGCCGGCCTGCAGCCGCACCTTGCCGATCAGGGTGGCGTTGGGTGCGGTCCAGCTGTCGGGATGGGTTTCGACGCGAGAGTCGCCCAGACGGTATTTCATGTGATGTCCTCGAGGCAGCAGCAGTCGGCACGGCGCAGGGCCGAACGACGCTCAGATGGCGGTGTAATGCTCGGGGGGCCGGTGCAGGCTGATCCGGGCGTCATACATCAGGTTGACCAGCTCGACGATCATGATCGCCGACAACCCCCAGATCTTGTATTCGCCGAAGCGGTAGCTGGGTACATACCAGCTGCGTCCCTGGTAATCGATGCGGTGGGTGTGCTCGCGCGGATCCTGGCGGAAGAACTCCAGCGGCACCGAGAACACCGCAGCGATTTCGGCATCGTTGGGCCGGTATTCGACGTAGTCCGGGATGATCCCGACAAAAGGCGTGACCTTCAGCCCGTGCTTGGACACCAGCGGGCTGAGCGGACCGACTATTTCCACCAACCCCGGCGGCAGGCCGATTTCTTCTTCGGCCTCGCGCAGGGCCGTGAACACCAGATCCGGGTCCTGCGGGTCACGCCGACCGCCGGGAAAGGCCACTTCGCCGCCGTGGGTCGAGAGTCCCGAGGCACGCAGCGTGAGCACCAGCTCAGGCTCGTCGCTACGGGTGATGGGCAGCAGCACCGCCGCTTCGGGAAAACGGCTGTCGGTTTCCAGCGTGCGTGGGGTGTGGTTGCTCACTCGGCGCAGTAGCTCGTCCAGCATGGCGTTTCTCGATCCGTGGCCTGCTGGCATGATGCACCAAAAGCCGCTGGCAGCCCAAGCCCGATTTGCCCCGCCGCAGGCTTGCGGCCCTTGGACAGTACGGCCAAGATAGCGGCAGCCATCAAGGATCTCAGCATGAATTTCTGCAGCCATTGCGGCAACCCGGTGACCCTGCGCATCCCCACCGGCGACACACGTCCCCGATTCGTCTGCGGACATTGCCACCTTGTTCACTATCAGAACCCCAAAGTGGTAGCAGGCTGCCTCGCCGTATGGCAGGGGCAGGTCCTGTTATGCCGCAGGGCCATCGAGCCGCGCCGTGGTTTCTGGACCCTGCCCGCAGGCTTCATGGAAAATGGCGAAACCCTGCAGCAGGCCGCCAGCCGCGAAACCATGGAAGAAGCCTGCGCCCGGGTGACCGACCTTGCGCTGTACACCGTTTTCGATCTGCCGCACATCAGCCAGGTGCAGGTGTTCTACCGTGCCGAAATGTCCGAGCCTGTGTTTGCCGTGGGTGAGGAAAGCCTGGAAGTGGGATTGTTCGCGCAAAATCAGATCCCTTGGGCGGAGCTCGCTTTCCCCACCGTCGGGCGTACCTTAGAATACTTTTTCGCTGACCGGCTGGAGCACAACTATCCGGTCCGCAACGAGTGTGTGGGGCCGCTGCTCGCGCAGCCGCCTCAGACCTGACCCGACGCACCGGCACCCGCGGTGCGTATTCATTGCAGGAATACTCCATCGATGCGCTGCCTGACCGCCCTGTTCTGCCTGTGCTTTGCCGTGAGCGCCCAGGCGGCCTTCACCGTTACCGTGGAACGCAAGCCGGTTGACCAGATCGGCGTTGTTGCTAAACCCGGCAAGCGCCTGGGCGTGGATCCGATCGACAAGGTGCTGGTGCTCAAGACCAGCCGCCAGTTGCAATTGATCAGCGGCGGCGAGCCGCTCAAGAGCTATCGCATCTCGCTGGGCAAGCAGCCCAACGGTGCCAAGGAGCGCGAGGGCGACAAGCGCACCCCCGAGGGTTTCTACTGGCTCGACTGGCGCAAGGTCAGCGATCGGTTCAACCTGGCCATGCACGTTTCCTACCCCAATATCAGCGACGCGGCCCGGGCTCGCCGCGAGGGCGTCGCACCGGGCAGCATGATCATGATCCACGGCACACCGATCGACGCGGAGTATCCGGAATGGTACTTCGCCACCCTGGACTGGACCGATGGCTGCATCGCCATGAAAAACGACGACATGCGAGAGGTGTGGAACCTGGTCAAGGACGGCACGATGATCGAGATCCGGCCTTGAGCCGAACGTCTTCTGCACTGATGCGATCGTAGCGGTCCTTCAGACAACATAGGAACCATCCTACGACTGGTTCCTTTTTCTAATCCTCGCTTTCCTGCTGTCTGTCAGATTCTTCCTACCAACATCCCCTCTCCCCTACCCGTTCTCAGGGAAGTCCCCCCTCTTAAAGTGGCCGCCTATTAATTGGTCGACGACTGGGGCTGGGCTGCAATGACGATTTTCCGCAAACACTGCCTGTTATCCGCACTGCTGTTCGGTCCGGCCCTGGCGCTGGCCGACACAAACGCCCCTCAAGTGGATGACCAGCTTCTGCGTCAATTCGACAGCCAGCGCCTCGAGCGCGAGGCTGCCGAACGCGCGCAGCGGTTGGAGACATTGCGCAAGGACGCAGGCGAGCAAGCAGCGCCCAGCCCTCAACAAGTCGAACGCGATACCGACTGCTGGCCGGTGTCGGCCGTGCGGGTGCAGGACAACCAGCTCCTGGACACCGAGACTCTGCAAGCCGTCCTCCAGCCTTGGGTCTCGCCCTGCATAGGGATCAACGACGTCAACCAGATGCTGATCGCACTGACCGGAGCTTACGTGAAGGCCGGTTACGTCGCCGCCAGGCCCTATGTGGTTCAACCGCCCGAAGCCGGTGGTGATCTGGTCATCGCCATGCTCGAAGGCTTCGTCGAATCGATCGAAATGGCCGATGGCAGTACCGACCTGTCGCTGGGCAGCGCCTTCCCCGCAATGATCGGACGGCCACTCAAGCTCACCGATGTGGAAAGTGGCCTCGACCAGCTCAACCGGCTGCGTTCGGTCGACCTGACCCTTGACATCGCACCCGGCGAGCAAGTGGGCGGTACGCGGATCATCCTGCGTCCAGGGAGTACGCAAAAGTCCTGGACCATGGGCACTGGCCTGAACAACCGCGGCAGTGACAGTTCCGGGCGTCACCAAGCGCAATTGAGCTTGAGCCTGGACAATCCACTTCACCTCAACGACTCCCTGGCCGCCAGCTACGCCCATAGCCTGGACGCAGGGGCAGGCTTCAGTCGCCAGGGAGGGTTGTTCTACGAGATACCCTACGGACGCTGGACCCTGAACGCTTCGGCAAGTCGTTTCGAGTCGCAGGCTCCCCTGCCCAACCGCCATCGGGTGGCGCAGAGCCTGGACAGCTACGGGCTCAAGCTGGATCGCAGCCTCTGGCGCAATCAGACAACGCTTCTCAACGCGCACCTGCGTCTGGACCAGACCCATACCGACCTGCTGTTCGACGATACGACCGTGCACAACGGTCGCACGACGCTCAGCGTTGCCAGCGTCGGGCTGAACCTGACTCACCTGGGTGATTCGGTATGGACTGGCTACCTGGGCTATGCCCGTGGGCAAGGCTGGCTGGGGGGTGATCGCACCCCTTTGCGCCATGACGCCCCTCAGCCGCATTTCGAAAAGTACCGCGGTACGGTCACCCGCCGGTCGCTGTTCGATCTGCTGGAGCGTCGCTGGGCGTGGAACACCGAACTGGATCTTCAGTACAGCCCGGACCCTCTGCCGAGCCTGGAGCAACTACGTCTGGCCAGCAGCAGTGGCGTGCGTGGCTACCGCCTGGACAGCCAGCCGGTCTCTCAGGGCGCCACGTTGCGCAACACCCTGAGCACTTCGCAACGACTTGCTCAAGGCCTTTACCTGACCCCTCGCGCCGGGCTCGACGCAGGTTGGGGGCAGCACACCTACAACAAGGTCGACACCCAGCACGCCATTGGCGTGAGCGCCGGCGTGATCTTGAGCTGGGCCGATGGCCAGATCGCTCTGGACTACCAGCGCGGCCTGCAACGGCGCGGCAGCTCCACCCCGGAACCAGGTTTCTGGATCTTCGGGCTTTCTCAAGCTTTCTGAAAAAACAGGTAGATACTCCATGAAAAAAAATCTACGTTGCATTCAACGCGACACCTTGCGCCTGGCGATTGCCTCCATCGTGCTCGCCCCCTACATGGCCGGCGCGGACGTCATCCAGCCTGGCGCAGGGCGGGGGGAGAATCCGATCATCCTGGACAACCCAGGCCAGGCGCCGGTTATCGATATCGTCGCGCCCAATGCCGCCGGCCTCTCACACAACCGCTACGAGCAGTACAACGTCGGCGTGCCCGGCGTGGTCTTGAACAACAGCCTGCAGTCAGGTCGCGCCCATGTGGGTGGCCAGTTCCAGGATGTTCAGGCCAACAGCCAGTTCAAGGGACAGGCAGCCAGCACCATTCTCAATGAGGTGGTGGGCCGCCGCCGTTCGGAAATCAACGGTGAGCAGTTGATTTTCGGTCAGCCGGCCGACTATGTACTCAGCAACCCCAACGGGATTTCCCTCAATGGCGCACGACTCAACCTGGGTGTGGACAAGCAGGCGACCTTTTTGGTCGGTCGACCGCAGATCGAGGCAGGTAAAATCGTCGGGTTCGATACCCATGTCGACATCGATCCACGTGCGGCAATCAGAGTCGACTCCGATGGTGTAACCGTCAACGGCGGCTCACTGGCCTTGATCACACCGACGATCGACCAGCAGGGTCGGATCAGTGCAGCCGACAAACTCGACATTCTGTTGGGTTCACACAAGGTCGATGCCAATACCTTGGCAATCAACGAAGTCCAGCAGACCTCCTTCAAGGCCGATGCTCGTCTGGTAGGTGCGATGCACGCTGGGCGAATCAACATCTTGAGCACGCGCCAGGGCGCGGGAATCAACATGGGCATCAGTGAGATTCAGGCACGTCAGGGCATCGATATCACGTCGCAAGGGCACCTGACCATGGGCAGCGTGGCCAAGCACGATGGCCTGACGACTCAAGGCGTGGTGAGCGCTGGCGATGGTGATGTGCGGTTGGGCGCGGCGGCGGATCTGAACATCATGTCGGTGGCCATCAGTGGCGCGTCGGTTACCGCCGACGCTGGCGCGAACCTCAACCTGGATACCCTGACTCGCACCGTGGAGTCCAGCCGAAGGACAGGTGTCGACAACGACTGGTACATCTTGCCCGCAGGCGCAACCATCACCACGGTCGACAAGACGCAGACCGAACATCTGACGAACAGCCTGAACGCCACGCAGAACGTGACCTTGACCGCCGGCAACAATGCCCGACTCGCGGCCACCCGCGTCAAGAGCGCTGGCGACGTGGCAATCAGCGCAGGAAATACCCTGGAGTTGACCGCCAACGTCGACCGCACCCGCGATAGCGTCACGGTCAGCAATCAACGCCAGGGCCCTCAACGGCTCAACAGCACATCCACCCAGACGACCCAGAGCGCAGCATCCAGTGTCGTCGAAGGCCAGGCGATCAATCTGGCAGGGCGTGCGATAAAGGTCACCGGCAGCGACTTGAGCAGTCGCAGCGATTTGACGCTGTCCGCCATCGACAGTCTGGACATCGGCAACGTCGCCCTTCATGGCTCGGTCGTACAGGATAGCCGAGAAGGCCACGTGATCGTCCGCCGGTCCGCGACGGAGGTGCACGATCGTGAGAAGACCCAAGACCATCGCGGTAGCAAACTGACCGCCCGCGACGGCAGGATCGCCGCCAAGGCCGATCGTGTGGACCTTGTGGCTGCGCAATTGGAGGCCGGGGATATCATCCTCGAAAGTCTGGCAGACAACCTGACGGTTGAAGGAGTGCAAGACCAGCAACACATCGAAAACGCCCGCCTGACCACCGGGCTGTTCAAGTCGTCCGACCGTCATTACGACCGCACGCAAAGCAAGTATCAAGGCAGCTCCATCAATGCCAGTGGCTCTGTGAAACTCGACGGCAAGCGTGACGTTCGCATCATCGGCTCCAGCGTTGCGGCTGCCGGGGATCTGACGGTCAAGGCCGATGAACACCTGACCGTGGCTGCCGGCGAGGAAAGCCTCGAATCCACGCTCAAGGGCGATGACTGGAAGCTCACTGTATTCGTCGAGGCGGCCGGCCCCGGTTCGGGCCAGCCACTGGATGAGGTTCAAGGAGCCTCGGGACAGTGGAACGCAGGCGCTGGGCTGAGCCAGAAGTGGAAGCTGGACACCGCTCAGTTGAGTACTCACCAAGCCAGTAGCCTCAAGGGCCGTAACGTTACCCTCGAGGCTGCGCAGACCCTGGCCATTATCGGCTCTTCGGTGGATGCCGTGCAGGACGTGGCGCTCGATGCCAAGGACATGCGTATTCTCGCCACCGAGGCGCAACGCAGCTTCCGCAACAAGGAAACCGGCAGGACGGTCAATTACGAAATCACAGCCGGTATCGATCGAGTGGGCACCGGATACGCATTCGCCCTGCAGACCGACACCGATGGGCGCAGCGAAAGCATTCACACACGCAGCACGATCAAAGCGGGCAATGACGCCTCTTTGACGACGAAAAAACTCACGACCGAGGCCGCGCTGGTGGAAGCCGGCCAGCTGTTGAAAGTGCGCGCCGACGAAGCCTATAACAAGGCCGCCACCGACGTCACCAAAACGGCACTGGACTACAACAAGATCAAATTGAGTGCGGGCAGCTCGCTGGATTACGGCGCCATCACCCGCCAGGTGCAGAAGCTGTGGACCGGCGTCGACCAGACCAGTCTGTATGCCACCGGCCTGGAGGACGGCATGCTGCCATGGAGCGTGGGCGTCAACCTCAAGGGCGACTACCTGGACCGCGAGACCCAGTCGCTGACCCATCTCGCCCGCGTGTTGGAGTTCCAGGGCGGCACTGTCGATGTCGCGGTGACCGGCGCGCTGCACGACATCGGCACCCGCTACGAAAGCACGATGGGCACGCTTGACCTGCGTGCAAAGAGCCACACCATGGACGCGGCCAAAAACAGCGTGCGCACCACGATCGATTCCCTGGGGGTGGATGCAATTGCCCGGCTGGAAAGTTCGACCGGAGCCGATTGGACCTTGGGCGCCGCAGCTCGCGGCTACAGCAGCGCGCAACACAAGACGGTAGAGACCGCCGTGGTGGGCAGCCTGACTGGCAAGACGGGGATCGGCGTCCAGCTGGGTACCAACGGACTGTACGAAGGAACACGGTTGAGCAGCCACTCGGGCCCGATCCGTATCGACGCGGGTGGCAACCTGCAGTTTCTCCAGGCCACCAACAGTATCGTCAAATATGACGATGGGACGCGCGGACGTGGTGCAGTGCAGATCAACGGCACCGTCACTCCGGCCCCGGTGGTTCAGGGTGGCGCCGTGAGCGGCAGTGGCCAGTACACCGAGTTGACCAGCAAGGAGACCACGGCCATTGGCGCCACATTCGATACCCCTGGTGCCGTCGAGCTCACAGCACAAGGCAACGTGATCATGCAGGGCACCGCTGTCGGTTCGCAGAATGCACCCGTCGGCAGCCTGTCGATCAACGCCGGCCAGAGCGCCGTCGTCCTGGCAGGCATCGATACCGCCAAGGAAGAAGGCAACGTTTATGGAGGTGGCGGCTCATTCAAGGCCGGAGCTCGCCCTCAATCCGGAGGTCGGCCACTGGGTGGCGGTGCGAGCTTCGAATTGGGCCAGACTCAGGAAAATTCCGCAAAACGTCACGGTTCGCAGTGGCACGTGCTAGGAAATCTGGCCGTCTCGGCGGGCAGCAGTCAGCAGGCAGCCATATTGCTGGAGGGCCTGCAAGCCACGGCCGATCGAATCCAGCTGGACGCCCGCGCCGGGGGCATTCACGCGATCGCCGCCCACTCCATCATCCACCGGGACAACAAGCTCATTTCGGCAGCGGTCGAACTGGGTGGTGCGTCGGGTGGCGCGAAGTCCTTCGCGGTCGATGAATTGAGCGCGAAGTTCAAGCTCGCCTATGACAAGCTCAAAAGCAGCACGCACGCCAACGCCACACTGACGGCTGGTACGGTTGAATTCAACAGCCCGGGTGAGTTGCGGCTGGCCGGGGCTCAGGTGAATGCCCAGCAGGTGAGCGGGTCGGTGGGTAGCCTTCAGGCAATCAGCGTCCAGGACAATGTGGATGGGACGAAAGTCGACATCGATGTCGAGGTTGGCAAAGGCGGTGATCAGTGGGGCGCGATCGGCAGCCTGGCAACCCTGGCAGGCGACTGGGGTGTCAAGAACAAAGAGCGCCTGGATCAATTGAACAGCACCTACTCGACCGACATTTCGGGCAAGTTCGACTTCGACATGCGTCGCGAGCTACGCAACACGGTGGCTCAGAGCACCGTCATCAATGGTCGCGACAGTCTCGGCCTGAACGTTCTCGGGACAACTCGCCTGACTGGCGCTCAATTGCAGACCGGGGGCACTCTCCCGGCACAGAACCCGGATCTGCTGCAGACCAGTAACCTGAGTTCGCGCGACCGACTGGTGACGATCTCATCGCTGGCACTCACGCCTTCGTTGAGCGCAATCAAGGATGTGTACAGCCATCTGCAGAAGGACAAGCCGGAAGAAGTCGTCATCGACACCGGTCTGTTCCGTGCAGGCGGCCACAATCGGACCCAGGATCTGACAGGGGGTGTGGAAAGACTCTCGCTCTGATCCCACGTCGCGACCCCGCCTGGCCGGGGTCGCACACCTCTCTGCGGCCTGACAATCGTTTGGGCTTCATCCTACGGAGCACGGCGGGCAGTCCCCCTGTCGCCTCATCGCCTCCCTTCCTAAGGTAATCCACTGTGCATCGGCCGACGCTCGATGCACAGACCAATCCTGGACCTAAGGAAAGACCTCGATGACCCACGCCTCAAAACACTTACGCCACCTGACCCCACGCTCACTGCCGCTGGCCATCACCGCTGCGCTGCTGGTGCCTTGCTCATACGCCTGCGCCGATGGCCTGACGGCACTCGATGGGGCCGCTGCGAAGCCAACCCTCCACAGCGACCGTACCGTGCCGGTGATCGACATCGTCGCGCCCAACCAGGCGGGCCTCTCGCATAACGTCTACAGCGAATACAACGTGGGCACCGAGGGTGTGGTGCTCAACAACAGCGTGGTGGCCGGACACAGTGAACTGGCCGGCGCGGTGCACGCCAACCCGCAACTGGGTGGCACGGCCGCCAGCACCATCCTCAACGAAGTGGTCGGGCACAACCGCTCCAACATCAACGGCCCACAAGTGGTCTTCGGCGCGGCGGCAGACTATGTGCTGGCCAACCCGAACGGCATCACCCTCAACGGCGCCAGCCTGGCCAATGTGCCGCGTGCAACCTTTGTGGTCGGTTCGCCCACGCTGCAGGATGGACAATTGCACCAGCTCGACACGCAAGCCGCCAAGGGCGTTCTGCGCGTGGACAAGAACGGGGTGAACAACCTGGACGGCAGCCTTGCGCTGATCGCGCCCAGCATCGCCAGCAACGGATCGATCCGTGCATCTGGCGACGTTGACCTGTTGCTCGGCAGCAATGTCATCGATTACGCCAGCAACGAAGTCGTCAGCAGTACGCGCACGCCCAAGCGCATCGATGCCAACCTGCTTGGCGCCATGGACAGCGAGGGTCGCATCCGCGTCGTCAGCACCCACGAAGGTGCCGGTATCAAGATGCCAGGGGTCCAGATGAAGGCGGACAAAGGCATCAGCATCGCAGCCGCAGGCGATATCACCCTGCAGGGCCGCGCCAGCGGCGATGAACCGGCGCCACAGGCACGGCTCGACGCGGGCAGCGCAGAGCTGAGGGTGAACAGCACGCAACAGCTCAACCTGGCCGACGCGCAGCTGCGCAGCCAAGGCGAGATGTCCCTGACCGCGCATGCCCTGCGCAGCCAGGGCATGGATGCCATCGCCGAGGGCGCCTTGCGCATCCGAGCCAGCACGGCGAGAAACAACGCGGACCAGGCGCAGGTCAGCCGCTATCAAGGCAGCGAGGTGGATGTATCGGTCGACGGTAACATCAACGACGTCGGAACGTCCTATGTCAGCACCACCGGCATGACCCGCATCACCGCCCAGAACCACGACCTCAAGGCCGCTGCGGACAAATCCGCCGAAGGTACGAGCCAGGCCAAGGTAGGGGGCATTGCCGGTAGCGCTGGCGTGGACATCCAGCTCAAGGGCGATGGCCACTACGAAGGCACAGCGTTCAGCAGTACCCAGGGGCCAATCACCGTGAACGCCGGAGGCGCACTGTCGCTGAACCAGGCCAGCAATCACAGACAGTCCGTTGACGATCAGCGTACTCGCAACGAGCGCCAAGCCGTCGTGGCACGCTTCGACACACCTGGCGCGGTCACCCTGTCCGCTGGACGTGACGCCTTGCTGACAGGCGTGCAAATCGGTTCGAAGGAGCAGAAGGTCGACACGCTGAACATTTCCGCAGGCGGAACATTGCTCAATCTGGCAGCCATCGACAAAGTGACCGCCACCGGCCATCACGTATCCAACAGCGAGCAGGGTCTGCAGATGACCCAGACCGAGCAGGACAGCTATCGCCAGGTACATTCCCAGTGGCGGGTTGCCAACGATGCCAACCTGAGCGCCTCGGCGCGTCACAACCAGGCAATCACTCTGCAAGGCACCGAGCTCGATGCTGCCCGCATTCGACTTCAGGCAACCAAAGGCGGCGTGCAACTTGAGGCTTCGACTCAGCGCACCCAGGCGGACGTGAAGACGTTCGGCATCGGCCCGTCCAACGGCGACTCGCAACTGGCCATCACCCAGTACAAGGAAGACAGCAAGACCTATCGCAATGCCAAGCTGGTAGCCGATGCCGTCACTGTCGATACCCAGGGCCAGCTGCGCCTCAATGGCGCCGAAGTGCAGGCGCAGACGATCACGGGCAGCGTGGGCGGCAATCTGGTGGTCACCAGCCGCAGTGACGATGTGAAGGTGCTGAACGTGGAAGGACAAGCCCAACTGGGTGGCAAGCTAGCGCCCGACACATTGGCCAGCGAGGCTGCACTGCTGGCCGGCAAATGGAATGAACCGGCAACCGCCGCGTTGCACGCCTATGGTCTGGCAGGTACAGGCAGCCTGATAGAGCAAGGCCGGTTCGATTTCAAGCGTACTGACCGGCAAGGCATTGCCCAGGCGTCTGCTTTGTCGGCCAGCGAAGGCGTGAGTCTGAAGGTGGCTGGGGTGATCGATCAGGCGCAGGAAACTCAAGGCGTGAACGAGCTGCAGAGTCACAACCTGGTGAACGTGCGCGGGGGGAATCTCGACATGGCCAAACGGGTGTACGGCCAGATGCGTCTGCGCTGAAAAGCAGTGGCGGCTTACAACTCGTGAAGCCGCCACACTTCATAGGCCGGCGTTTCGTAGGGGTGGGCAAGCTTGAGTGCTTGCACCACCTGTGCGATGAGTGAATCGGCCACGACCAGCTCGACCTTCCACTCTTCGACCTTTTCAACGACGTCCGCCTGCCCGCAAAAAGGTTGGCTACCTGCAAGCGGCCGAAACTGGCCCTGCCCCATTACCTGCCAAGCGCAGCTGTCATAGGCGCCGATGCGACCGCCACCGGCGGCGAATACAGCGCTTTTGACAAGCTCGACATGGCTGTCGGGAACGAAGAAGGCCAGTTTGAACACGTTTTAGTCGACCCAGACACGGGCGTTGCGGAACATGCGCATCCAGGCACCGTCCTCGTCCCACTCCTCAGGCTTCCAGGAGTTCTGCACTGCGCGGAAGACCCGCTCCGGGTGCGGCATCATGATGGTCACGCGACCGTCGCGGCTGGTCAGACCGGTGATCCCGCGCGGCGAGCCGTTCGGGTTGGCCGGGTACTGCTCGGTGACCTTGCCGTGGTTGTCGACGAAGCGCAGGGCCACACAGCCCGACACATCGGCTTGCAGCAAGGCATCGGCCGAGGCGAACTCGGCGTGGCCTTCACCGTGGGCGATGGCGATCGGCATGCGCGAACCGGCCATGCCCTGCAGGAAGATCGAATTGGATTCCTGCACCTGGACCATCGCAACGCGCGCTTCGAACTGCTCGGAACGGTTGCGCACGAAGTGCGGCCAGAACTCGCTGCCCGGAATCAGTTCGTGCAGGTTGGACATCATCTGGCAACCGTTGCACACGCCAAGGGTGAAGCTGTCGCTGCGCTCGAAGTACTGCTGGAACGCATCGCGGGCACGGGCATTGAACAGTGCCGACTTGGCCCAGCCCTCGCCGGCACCCAGAACGTCACCGTAGGAGAAGCCGCCGCAGGCGACCAGACCCTTGAACTCGTTGAGATCGACACGCCCAGCAAGAATATCGCTCATGTGCACGTCGATGGCATTGAAGCCGGCACGGTCGAAGGCTGCGGCCATCTCGACCTGGCCATTGACGCCCTGCTCGCGCAGCACGGCCACCTGTGGACGGACACCCTTCTTGATGTACGGTGCAGCGATGTCTTCGTTGACGTCGTAGCTGAGGTTGAAGCTCAGACCAGGGTTGTCTTCTTCGAGCAGCGCATCGAATTCCTGATCGGCGCCGACGGCGTTGTCGCGCAGTCGCTGGATCTGGTAGCTGGTCTCGGCCCATTGGCGTTGCAGCAGACGGCGCTCACCGCTGAACAATACGTCGTCGTGGTAGCGGATGTTCACCGCACCGTTGTTGATCGGCTGGCCGATCACCGCGACGCAGTCATTACCCAGGCCCGCAGCGCTGAACTGCGCCAGGATCATCGGCGTGGCGTCCTGACGGACCTGGATCACTGCGCCCAGCTCTTCGTTGAACAGCACCGCGCCCACTTCCTCGCGGCTATGCGCCACGGTGGCCAGTTGCAGGTTGAGCCCGCAATGACCGGCGAAGGCCATTTCCACCACACTGGCCAGCAGGCCACCGTCGGAACGGTCATGGTAGGCCAGCAGGTGGCCGTCGGCGTTCAGGCCCTGGATCACGGCGAAGAATGCCTTGAGGTCTTCGGCATCGTCGACGTCCGGTGCCCGGTTGGCCAACTTGCCATGCGCCTGAGCCAGGATCGAGGCGCCCATGCGGTTCTGACCACGCCCCAGGTCGATGAGGATGAGGTCGGTTTCGCCCTTGTCCATGCGCAGTTGCGGGGTCAGGGTCTTGCGGATGTCGACCACCGGAGCGAAGCCGGTGATGATCAGCGACATCGGTGAGGTCACGCTCTTGTCGGTGCCCTCCTCGCTCCATTGGGTCTTCATGGACATGGAGTCCTTGCCGACCGGAATGGTGATGCCCAGCGCCGGGCACAACTGCATGCCGACCGCTTGCACGGCGTCATACAGACGCGCGTCTTCACCTGGATGGCCAGCTGCGGACATCCAGTTGGCCGACAGCTTGATGTCGGAGATTTTTGCGATGCTCGATGCGGCGATGTTGGTCAGGGTTTCGCCGACCGCCATGCGGGCCGAGGCCGGGGCGTCGAGCAATGCGAGCGGCGTGCGCTCGCCCATGGCCATGGCTTCGCCGCTGTAGACGTCGAAACTGGTGGCGGTGACGGCGACGTCGGCCACCGGTACCTGCCACGGGCCGACCATCTGGTCGCGTGCCACCAGGCCGGTGATGGTGCGGTCGCCGATGGTGATCAGGAAGCTCTTGCTGGCCACGGCCGGGTGATGCAGCACGCGCTCGATGGATTCGGCCAGGTCCAGCTGGGCCGGGTCGAAGTCGTCACCCAGCGCCTGCTCGCGCACGGCACTGCGGTGCATGCGTGGTGCCTTGCCCAGCAGCACTTCGAGTGGCATGTCGACCGGGCTGTTGCCAAAGTGGCTGTCGGTGACGGTCAATTGCGGCTCTGCGGTAGCCTCGCCGACCACGGCGAACGGGCAACGCTCGCGCTCGCAGATGGCCTGGAAACGCTCGAAGTCGGCCGCATCGACGGCCAGCACGTAGCGTTCCTGGGATTCGTTGCTCCAGATTTCCAGCGGGGCCATGCCCGGCTCGTCATTGGGCACGTTGCGCAGCTCGAAGCGACCGCCACGGCCACCGTCGTTCACCAGTTCGGGGAACGCGTTGGACAGACCACCCGCGCCCACGTCGTGGATGAAACTGATGGGGTTCTTGTCGCCCAACTGCCAGCAACGATCGATGACTTCCTGGCAGCGACGCTCCATTTCCGGGTTCTCGCGCTGCACCGACGCGAAGTCCAAGTCCGCCGAGCTGGTGCCGGTGGCCATGGAGGAGGCGGCGCCGCCGCCCAGACCGATGAGCATGGCCGGGCCACCGAGCACGATCAGCTTGGAGCCGACGGTGATCTCGCCCTTCTGTACATGCTCTTCGCGAATGTTGCCCATGCCGCCGGCGAGCATGATCGGCTTGTGATAGCCGCGCACTTCTTCGCCGTGCGGGGTATCGATGCTTTGCTCGAAGGTGCGGAAGTAGCCGGTCAGGGCCGGACGACCGAATTCGTTGTTGAACGCCGCCCCGCCCAGAGGGCCGTCGATCATGATGTCCAGCGCGGTGACGATGCGCTCGGGCTTGCCGTAGGGTTGTTCCCACGGCTGCTCGAAGCCCGGAATATTCAGGTTGGAGACGGTGAAACCGGTCAGGCCAGCCTTGGGCTTGGCACCACGGCCGGTCGCGCCTTCGTCGCGGATCTCGCCGCCAGACCCGGTTGACGCGCCTGGAAACGGCGCGATCGCCGTAGGGTGGTTGTGGGTTTCCACCTTCATCAGGATGTGCACCGGCTCCTGCACCGCGCCGTACTGGCGGGTTTCAGGGTTCGGGAAGAAGCGCCCGGCCACGCTGCCGACGATCACCGAAGCGTTGTCCTTGTACGCCGAAAGCACGCCTTCGCTGTGCATCTGGTAGGTGTTCTTGATCATGCCGAACAGGCTTTTTTCCTGGCTCTGGCCATCGATGTCCCAACTGGCGTTGAAGATCTTGTGGCGGCAGTGCTCGGAGTTGGCCTGGGCGAACATCATCAGTTCGATGTCGTGCGGATTGCGCGCCAGACCCTGGAAGCTGCTGACCAGGTAGTCGATTTCGTCTTCGGCCAGGGCCAGGCCCAGCTCGACGTTGGCTTTTTCCAGCGCGGCACGACCGCCGCCCAGGATGTCCACGGCGGTGAGCGGCTTGGGTTCGGCATGACGGAACAGGCCGGCGGCCTCTTCCAGACGGGACAGCACCACCTGGGTCATGCGGTCGTGCAGCACACCGCCGATCAGCTCGGCTTCAGTCTCGCTGAAATCACCAGACACATAAAAGGCAATGCCGCGCTCCAGACGCTGAACCTGAGTCAGGCCACAGTTGTGTGCGATATCGCTGGCCTTGCTCGACCAGGGCGAGATGGTGCCAAAACGCGGCAGCACCAGGAACAGCCGCCCGGTGGGCTCCTGAACCGGAACGCTGGGGCCGTACTTGAGCAGACGGGCAAGGACTTGCTGGTCGTCGCTGGCCAGCTCGCCTTCGACTTCGGCGAAGTGGGCGAATTCAGCATACAGGCCAGTAACAGCGGGGACCTTCTGGCTCAGTTGCTCGAGTAATTTACCGTGGCGAAAGGCAGAAAGGGCAGGAGCGCCGCGCAGGATCAACATCGTCGGGACAGCCTCGAAAGGGGGTGTGCTTGGAGGCCGTGCATTCTAGCCTAAACCGTTGCGCTAGGCACCCGACGGATGGAAAACACCGCGTTCGTTCGTCAGATCCCGCAGGACGGGCGGTCGAGGGGTGGTCGCGCAGGCCTCGCCGCTCTAGCAGACTCCTCTACTTACTGTCGAGATATGGCTCAAGCGGCCGTTTGCGTATACTGCACCCATGCTCACCCAGACCGTCTTACGCTCGCGCTGCGCCAAATGGCTCTTCGCAACCGGACTTCTCCTGCTGCTCAGTGGCTGTGTTGATAAACCCAGCACGCTCGAGCGGGTCAAGGAGGACGGCGTGCTGCGCGTCATAACCCGCAACAGCCCGGCGACCTATTTCCAGGATCGCAACGGCGAAACCGGTTTCGAATACGAACTGGTCAAGCGTTTCGCCGATGACCTGGGGGTCGAACTCAAGATCGAAACCGCCGACAACCTCGACGATATCTTCGCCGGCCTGAGCCAGCCCAAGGGGCCGGTACTGGCCGCCGCCGGTCTGGTGACCAGCGAGGTTCGCGAGAAACAGGCGCGCTTCTCCCACCCCTACCTGGAAGTGACACCGCAGGTCATCTATCGCAACGGCCAGAACCGTCCTACCGATGCCGCCGAGCTGGTCGGCAAGAAGATCATGGTGCTCAAGGGCAGCAGCCACGCCGAGCAACTGGCCAAGCTGAAGCTGCAGTACCCGGCGATCGAGTACGAGGAGTCCGATGCGGTGGAGGTGGTGGATCTGCTGCGCATGGTCGACGAAGGGCAGATCGACCTGACCCTGGTCGACTCCAACGAAGTCGCCATGAACCAGGTGTATTTCCCCAACGTGCGGGTCGCCTTCGACCTGGGTGACGGCCGCGACCAGCGCTGGGCCGTGGCCGCAGGCGAGGACAACAGCTTGCTCGATGAGGTCAACCGCTTCATCGACAAGGTCAAGGGCAACGGCACCCTGCAGCGACTCAAGGACCGTTATTACGGGCATGTCGATGTGCTGGGCTACGTCGGCGCCTACACCTTTGCCCAGCACCTGCAACAACGTTTGCCCAAGTTCGAGAAGACTTTCCAGGCTTCGGCCAAGCAGGAAAAGGTCGATTGGCGGCTGCTGGCAGCCATCGGCTATCAGGAGTCCATGTGGCAGGCCAGCGTGACCTCCAAGACTGGCGTGCGCGGCTTGATGATGTTGACCCAGAACACTGCCCAGGCCATGGGCGTGAGCAACCGCCTGGACCCCAAGCAAAGCATCAACGGCGGTGCCAAGTACTTTGCCTACGTCAAGGACCAACTCGACGCCAGCATCGAGGAGCCCGATCGCACCTGGTTCGCACTGGCGGCCTACAACATTGGCGGTGGTCACTTGGACGACGCGCGCAAACTGGCCGAGGGCGAAGGGCTGAACCCGAACAAATGGCTGGACGTGAAGAAGATGCTGCCACGCCTGGCGCAGAAGAAGTGGTACAGCAAGACGCGTTACGGCTACGCCCGCGGGGGCGAACCGGTGCACTTCGTCGCCAACATCCGCCGCTACTACGACATTCTCACCTGGGTAACCCAGCCGCAGCTCGAAGGCAGCCAGGTCGCCGATGGCAACCTGCATGTGCCCGGCGTCGACCAGTCAAAGCCCGCACAGCAGACCCCACCGCTCTGAGCGCACGCGAGTGATCTTGTGGGAGCGGGCTCTGCCCGCGAAAAAGACCTCGGCAGCACTCCCTCCTTGAATCTCAGCCCTTCGCCCGCCGCGCCCTGAAAAACTCGCTCAAGATAGCCCCGCATTCTTCGGCCAACACGCCCCCCTCCACCACCAGCCGGTGGTTCAGAAAACCCTGACTGAAGAACTGTCCCTGGCTCTGCGCGACGCCCGCCTTGGGTTCGAGCGCACCGAATACCACCCGCGCAATGCGCGAATGCACGATAAGCCCCGCACACATGCTGCAAGGCTCCAGGGTGACGTACAGGGTGCTGCCCGGCAGCCGATAGTTCTGCACCGCTTGCGCGGCATTGCGGATGGCAACCATCTCGGCGTGAGCGCTGGGGTCGTGGCCACTGATGGGGCAATTGAATCCGCGCCCGACGATTTCGCCCTGCTGCACCAGCACCGCGCCTACCGGCACCTCGCCCAACGCCGCGCCTTCGGCTGCCAAGGCCAGGGCCTCGGCCATGAAGAACTGATCGCGGCTGCGATCGATGATCTGTGCGTACTTCACTGTTCAGGCAACCTCTATTGCAGCCATGAGTCCGGTTTCCATGTGGTCGATCACATGGCAATGGAACATCCAGATCCCCGGATTATCCGCCACCAACGCCACTTGGGCACGTTCGTTCTTGCCCAGCAGGAACGTATCAGTGAAGTACGGAATGATCTTGCGACGATTGGACGCGATCACCTTGAAACTCATGCCGTGCAAGTGAATGGGGTGCTGATATTGGGTCATGTTCTTGAGCTCCAGCACGTAGCTCTTGCCCAACTGCATCTTGGCGATGGGCCGATCGGCGCAGGTCTTGTCGGTGATGTCCCAGGCAATGCCGTTGATCTGCCACAGGCTGGGCGGCTTGCCGTCGGTGGTGTCGGACACCTCGCCCACCCATTCGAAGTTGAAATTGAGCTTCTCGGCGTTGGCCAGGTCCGGCTCGGCAATCGGGTTGGCGGGCAATGCCGGCGGCCAGTCGGTAGCCGCTGCCTCGGCCGGCACCGAGCGCAGCGTGCCCAGACGCACCGAGCCATCGCGAATAGCGATCTCTTCACCGGCAGGCGGCATCTTCACGGCAAGGCAGACGCGCATGCCGGGACCCATCCAGTAATCCTTGCCGAACGCACGGGGCTCGATCGGGTTGCCGTCCAGCGCATACAGGCGCATCTGGGCGTCGCCACGAAAATTCAGGCGGTAGGTGGCGGTGTTGTCCAGGTTCAGAATTCGCACCCGGACGATCTGCCCTGCCGGCAGATCGATGGTTGCCCGATGCACACCGTTGATCGTCGAGAGTCGCCCCAGAGTGCCGTTGCGCGCCGCCTCGCGAGGAATGCTGAACGGCAGAAAGGCGCCCTCCTCGTCCACGTGCCAGTTTTTCAGGTTGAGCACTGCTTCATGAGCGAAGCCGGTCGGCTCGCGCTCCTCGACGATCAATGGGCCGACCAGGCCCCGGCCCAGTTCCTCACTGCTGGCGACATGGGGGTGATACCAGTAGCTGCCGGCGTCGGGCACGCGAAAGCGGTAATCGAAGTATTCGCCGGGTTTGACCGGCAACTGCGACACATAGGGCACGCCGTCCATGTCCAGCGGCAGGCGGATGCCGTGCCAGTGAATGGTGGTCTCTATCGGCAGTTGGTTGATGAAGCGCACACGTAGCCATTCGCCCTGGCGCACGCGCAGCTCCTGGCCGGGTGCCGAACCGCCGAAGGCCCAGGCAGGTGTCTGGTGGCCTGCCACCAGCTCGACGTCGAGCGGCGCGGCGATCAGTTGATAGTCGACACCGGCCTGGTCGACCGGCGTTCCCAGCCAGTACCGGGCAGCGCCACCGGCCCCCACACCAACCGCCACGACGCCTGCCAGGCCACCGAGAAATCGTCGACGAGTGAAAGACATGGGGACGGCACCTGCTCAATGAACGCGAAAGGCCGACACGATACACCTGCAATTGAGAAAGATTAAGCGTTGAACGACCGTGCGGTGGGGTGCCAGCAGGCCGAAGTGCGTCTTGCACCGCGCCCCTGCAGCAGCGGCGCGAGCCGCGTCCGGCCTTACCGAGCAGTGCCAGACAAACCGCATGCGCCGCCGATTCGGCTTGCACCGTTGCTACAGAGCCGGACGAACCGCATGCGTACTGGCGCGTCAGGGTCTGATGACCCCCGGGGGTGCCAACGAGGGATCCAGGTAGGTGAACGGCGCCTCGCGCACCTTCAATGCCAGGCGCCAGTCTGCCTTGACCACACCATCGGGGTGGCCCATGGATGGCAGATAATATTCGCCAGGATCCAAGGTGATACGGGTCTGCTGACCGGCACCCGCATCGACGATACGCAGCGCCGTCACATCGTGCAGCTGCGCGAGCCCCGGAACGCCTTTATAGGTGGAAGCATGGGTGTCGCCGACCAGAGCGATCCACTTGCCGCTACCCGGCAACCCGCCACGCGCCGCGATGACGCGGCTGGCATGGTAGCTGAACACTTTGTGGCGCAGGGTGCCACCGACGTTGTAGAGGTCGTCCATGCCATCGAGTCGATAGCTGGCCGCACAGTCCAGCGCGCGCACGTGGATGCCTTCGCCGCGCGCGGCCTGCACCAGCGTGGTGAAATTGTAGCGTTGCGCGGGGTCGGTGTGATGACCCAGATCCTGGTCACGCAGGTAATCCTGCAGTTGGCTGGGCAAACGGCCATCACTGGCGACCTGGTCGAGTTCGGCTTGATGCAGATCGGTCATCAAGTGCTCCATGTACAGGGTTTCCACGCCGTCCCTGGCCAGCGCCGGCATGTTTTCGATCAAAAACCGCTTGCTGGCGATGGCTTGATGGGACTCACCGATGACCAAGCCCCTGGACTCCTCCAACAGCCGACGCACGGCAATATACGGCGGCAGTGAGGGATCGGGCACCGGCACGGGCGATCTGCCAGGCGAGCGCCACTGAGCAATGAAGGCGTTGGCATCTTCGATCAACTCGGCGCGCAGCTTGTTGAGGCTGTCGAGCACGGGGTTGAGGGGCGTATAGGGATCGAAATAGTCACCCGAAAGCATCTTTCGAAACTGATCGCTCAACAGCTCACGTATTGCGGCCCGAGCCACCAGTGGTACTTCATAGCGAGTCGGCGAGCGCTCGAACTGGACGTAGCTGACCGGTGGCGGCTCCAGCTCGACTTCTCCCGAAACGCTCATGCAGCCACCACCACCTCGCAGACAACCGGGAGGCGTCAGTTCCCATTCCAGTTGCTCGTTGAAGCGCACCGGATAGTTGCCGGTGAAGGCAAAGGGTCGTTGTGGATCAATGATCAACCAGCAACGCAGATTCGTATCGTAGCGCGCGCGATAGAGGTTGCCACGCAAACGGATTGTCGGCTGGCCTCCTACATCCAACAAGCCTTGAGTGTCCGGCAGCAGCGGCGTTTGCTCCGCTGCATGCGCCGGGGCCTGCAACGGCTGCAAATCACCGACGTCTGGTACCTGCGCAGGAATCAACAATGTCGTGTTGAGCAACAGTTCTATGCCGCTGACGATCGAAGCGTAGAGCGCAGAGCGTCGATCGACCGTTTGTGCAGCGTTCACCGCCCGCTCCACGTTCAGCGCAAAGCGTCCGGCACTGGCCAATACCACAATCAACGCGATCGGCCAGTTGACCATGGCCGCCGAACCGAACAGGTGCGCGCCGGCGCCCAGATAACCAATCCATAGCTGCTTGCGCAGCTCGCTGTTGCTGTGCAGTTGCAGTCGGGCCTCGGCTTCCATCTGTTCGCGAGTCCGCGTGCGCAGCCAGTGCGCTGCATCGATTGCAATGGGCGGCCACGCCACCTTGGCAGCGAACTGCTTCATTGGTTTCTTTGCCAACAACGCGAGACTGCGTGTGCGCGCCAGCGCCGCAGCAGGCTCCAGAAGCCTTCCGTGATCGAGCAGCCGCTCGCGACTCTGCACATTCTGCAGCTGCTGGTACAACCATTTCTCGACCGCCGCATGGTCGGCAAACGCTTGAAACGCGGTATCGCGGCCCGCTAGATACAGCAAACGCTCTCCAGTCGGTCTGTTGAAACACAGCACGCTGGTGAACGCGTGGCCGGCAATCTGCAGCGCGTCGACGGTCACACTTCCGATCGGCAGCCGCTGGCCGCTCAGATCGCCCAGCGTCGGCGCCATGGCATCCGCGCATCCCATGCCATCGAACACCCATTGCACCTGCGGGCGCGTGAGCTTACCGGCCTGGCACGCTTCGATGGCGGCGCTCAGGCAATTGATCCGTATCAGCGTTGATACGCCTTGCTCGTTGTCGGTCCAGAATTTCGTCAGCACCGCTTGATAAGACGCAGCAAAATCGACCTTCCATAGCGCGCTCAACACCTTGTCGGGCTCCAGCCGCACCTCGTTACGCTCATCGAACCACTGCGCCTGTGCATTTGCGGTGTAGAACCCGCCCATCACATGCAGCAAATCGGCGTTGTCCTGATCGCTTGCGCGAAACCTCTGCATCAGCAGTTCAGTGAACGTCATCGTCTCGCTCGGTGGCCCCTTGTGCGCATAGCCGCTGAACGAACGATGGCTGGATTGAGCGTTGTCGAAACGATGCCAGTAGAAAGTGTCGGGATGGGCATCGACGCCCATGGAGGTGAGCAATCGAGTGGCAGCAGCCACCGCCATCTCGTGGAGATCGGGCAACTGCTCGGTGAGTTGCTGAGCAAGGGCAGCGAGAGCGCCGCCTGCTTGCGTATCAGAATGTGCATCAGTCATGTCGAAGTGATCGGTTGCTGAAAGGGCCGCGAGTATGGCCATTGCTTCAGAACCGCCTGGCCTACATATTTGGCCTCACGCTGCAGGCGCCCCCGCCCCCTTATCAGCGCCATCATCAGGGTAAACTTCGGCAACCCCCCTCCTCGCAGGATTCCACGCCATGATCGACTTCAACAACAAAGGCTTCTTCAAACTCAAACAGAACGCCGAATACGGCGAACGCGTCACCGCGCTGCTGCTGGACGACGAGCACGTGGTCGACGCCTACAAGTCGATGCGTGACGGCGTGGTGTTCACCAACAAGCGCATCATTGCCGTGAACGTGCAGGGTCTGACCGGCAGCAAGAAGGATTTCACCTCCCTGCCCTACAAGAACATCGTGGCGTACTCGATCGAGACCTCGGGCACGTTCGATCTGGATTCGGAACTGGAGGTGTACTTTTCGGCGCTGGGGAAGGTGCGGTTCGAGTTCTCGGGGAAGACGTCGATGGTGGAGATTTCGCGGTTGATTGGGGGGTATGTGTTGAAGTGAAACAAAAAGCCCGCGATTACGCGGGCTTCAGGGCATTTTTTGCTAGATCGTGCCGGGCATTGCCGGACGCGGAATCATTCCCACTCAATCGTAGCCGGCGGCTTGCTCGACACGTCGTAGGTCACCCGCGAGATCCCTTCGATCTCGTTGATGATGCGGCCGCTCACCGTTTCCAGCAGTTCGTAAGGCAGGTGGGCCCAACGCGCGGTCATGAAGTCGATGGTTTCCACGGCGCGCAGGGCGACGACCCAGGCGTAGCGGCGGCCATCGCCGACGACGCCGACCGATTTGACCGGCTGGAAGACGACGAATGCCTGGCTGACCTTGTGGTACCAATCGGCCTTGCGCAGTTCTTCGATGAAGATGTGGTCGGCGCGACGCAGCAGGTCGGCGTATTCCTTCTTCACTTCACCCAGGATGCGCACACCCAGGCCAGGGCCGGGGAATGGGTGGCGGTAGACCATGTCGTACGGCAGGCCCAGCTCCAGGCCCAGACGGCGGACTTCGTCCTTGAACAGCTCACGCAATGGCTCGACCAGCTTGAGGTTCATTTCCTCGGGCAGGCCGCCGACGTTGTGGTGCGACTTGATCACGTGGGCCTTGCCGCTCTTGGCGCCGGCCGACTCGATCACGTCGGGGTAGATGGTGCCCTGTGCCAGGTACTTGATGTTGTCCAGCTTGCAGGACTCGGCGTCGAACACGTCGATGAAGGTGCGGCCGATGATCTTGCGCTTCTTCTCCGGGTCGGCTTCGCCGGCCAGGTTGTCGAGGAACTGCGCTTCGGCGTTGGCGCGGATGACCTTGACGCCCATGTTCTCGGCGAACATGGCCATGACCTGCTCGCCTTCGTGCAGGCGCAGCAGGCCGTTGTCGACGAAGACGCAGGTCAGCTGATCACCGATGGCCTTGTGCAGCAGGGCCGCGACCACCGAGGAATCGACACCGCCAGACAAGCCCAGCAGGACGTTGTCGGTACCGACCTGGGCACGGACCTGGGCGATGGCGTCTTCGGCGATCTTCGACGGGGTCCACAGGGCTTCGCAACCGCAGATGTCGATGATGAAGCGAGACAGGATGCGTTCGCCCTGCTTGGTGTGGGTCACCTCGGGGTGGAACTGCACGCCGTAGTAGTTGCGGTCATCGTCGAACATGCCGGCGATAGGGCAGCTCGGGGTGCTGGCCAGCACGTGGAAACCCTGGGGGATCTCGGTGACCTTGTCGCCGTGACTCATCCACACGTCCAGGCCGAACACGCCATCGGCGTCGATGTGGTCTTCGATGCCTTCGAGGATACGGCTCTTGCCGACCACGTCGACGCGGGCGTAGCCGAATTCACGCATATCGGAGCCGGCCACTTTGCCGCCCAGCTGCTCGGCCATGGTCTGCATGCCGTAGCAGATGCCGAACACCGGCACGCCCAGGTCGAACACTGCCTGTGGGCAGCGCGGGCTGTTGGCTTCGTGGACCGACTCGGGCCCACCGGCGAGGATGACGCCGCGCGGGGCGAATTGGCGAATCGCTTCATCGTCCATGTCGAACGGGTGCAGCTCGCAGTACACGCCGATTTCGCGCACGCGGCGGGCGATCAGTTGGGTGTACTGGGAACCGAAATCGAGGATCAGGATACGGTGGGCGTGAATGTCGAGGGCCATGACTCATTCTCGTCAGATGTATTCGGAAACAACACGGGGCTGTAGTGAACAGCCCCGCTAGATTGAATGTCCGCTCGCCGCCCGGTACCAGGCGGCAGACGGGCTACCGGGGTCAGCCCACGCGGTAGTTTGGCGCTTCCTTGGTGATCTGCACGTCGTGGACGTGGGATTCAGCCATGCCGGCGCCGGTGATGCGGACGAACTCGGGCTTGGTGCGCATTTCCTGGATGTCGGCGCTGCCGGTGTAACCCATGGAAGAACGCAGGCCACCCATCAACTGATGGATGATCGCCGACAGGCCGCCCTTGTAGGCGACACGGCCTTCGATGCCCTCGGGCACGAGCTTCTCGGCACCGGCCGAGGAGTCCTGGAAGTAACGGTCCGAGGAGCCCTGGGCCTGGGACATGGCGCCCAGCGAGCCCATGCCGCGGTAGGCCTTGTAGGAACGGCCCTGGAACAATTCGATCTCGCCCGGCGCTTCTTCGGTACCGGCGAACATCGAGCCCATCATCACGCAGTAGGCACCGGCGACGATGGCCTTGGATAGGTCACCGGAGAAGCGGATGCCCCCGTCGGCGATCAACGGCACGCCGGTGCCTTCAAGGGCAGCGGCGACGTTGGCGATGGCGCTGATCTGCGGCACGCCGACACCGGCGACGATACGGGTGGTGCAGATGGAGCCTGGGCCGATGCCGACCTTGACCGCGTCGGCGCCCGCTTCGGCCAGGGCCTTGGCAGCCTCGCCGGTGGCGATGTTGCCGCCGATGACCTGGACGTCGGGGAAGTTCTGCTTGACCCAGCGCACGCGGTCGATCACGCCTTTGGAGTGACCGTGGGCGGTGTCGACCACGACCACGTCGACGCCGGCCGCAACCAGGGCGCTGACGCGCTCGCCGGTGTCCTTGCCGGTACCGACGGCTGCGCCGACGCGCAGGCGACCTTGGTCATCCTTGCTCGCCAGCGGGTAGGCCTTGGCTTTCTCGATGTCCTTGACGGTCATCATGCCCTTGAGGTGGAACTCACCGTCGACGATCAGCACTTTCTCGATGCGGTGCTTGTGCAGCAGGTCGCGGACCAGCTCCTTGTCGGCCCCTTCGCGGACGGTGACCAGACGCTCTTTGGGCGTCATCACTTCGCGGACGGGGATTTCCAGGCGGTTTTCGAAGCGCACGTCACGCGAGGTGACGATGCCGACCAGGTCGCCGTCGTGCAGCACCGGGACGCCGGAGATGTTGTGCAGGGAGGTCAGTTCGAACAGATCGCGAACGGTGGCATCAGCCTCGATGGTGATCGGGTCCTTGACCACGCCGGCCTCGAACTTCTTGACCTTGCGCACTTCGGCAGCCTGCTGCTCGATGGTCATGTTCTTGTGGATGATCCCGATGCCGCCTTCCTGAGCCATGGCAATGGCGAGGCGGGCTTCGGTCACGGTGTCCATCGCCGCGGAAATCAGCGGGATGTTCAACTCGATGCCGCGGGTCAAACGGGTCTTGAGGCTGACTTCATTGGGCAGTACTTCGGAATAACCGGGCACTAGGAGAATGTCGTCGAAGGTCAGGGCTTCTTGGCTGATACGCAGCATGCGGGGGCTCCCGAGCGGGAAAATGGAAGCGCGCCATTATACCCACACATGCCCCCACAAGAAAGGCAAAGATGGCCTGGCGATCAATTGTCCTGGAACTTCACCAGCACCTGCGCGATCGGCTGGTCGAGCCAGTCGGCGAATTCGGCGATGAACGCCGGCTTGAAGGACGTCTGTCCCCAGTTGTTGAAGATGAACCCCAGGTTGGAGAACGCGCAGGGTTGCAGGAACAGGAAGCCGTTGATGTCGTCCTCATGGCCGCACAGGGGGCAGGTGAAATTGTCGGTGAGGCCGGGCATCCATTCTTCGAGGCTGTCGAACAGGGCCTCGCCGACTTCCTGGCGGCATTCCGGGCAGCCGGCCTCGTGCAGGAAGCCATCGATGGGGGTGAAGATGCAGCGGTCTGTGACCACTTCCAGGCCATTGACGGGCTGCCCATAGGGCAGCAGGTCCGGCTGCTCGACGACGTTTCTCGCACCCGGTCCGATGGCGTAGCCCATGCGATTGCCGTTGCGACCACAGGTGCTCAGTTGTTCCTCGACGATCTCCTTGCGTACCAGCCAGCGCAGGATCGCCCGCGCACGAGGCTCGTGCACCGGCAAGGTGGAGAGGCGCGGAACGAGAATGTTCTGAGTGTTCATGCAAGGGCCCGACGGTGCGCAAAACCGGCAGGATAGCCCCCTGCGGGCGCAGGTCAAGGATTGAAATAGCGATACAGCAGCGCCAGCCCGCTGGCCAGCACCAGCCAGGTCACCAGCCGCACGAAGGCCTCGCGGGACATGCGCAGGGTCAGACGACGCCCGATCCACAGGCCTGCCGCCATGGCCGTGCCGAAGCCGGCGATGCCGAAGATGATGTAGGCGGCAGCGATTGCCAGGAGCATGATGCTCCAGTCGATGAATGCGTAGTCCATGCGCGGGTTTCCTTTTTTCCGGGCACTGTGGGGGAGCGGGATCGGTGGCGTCAATACGGCCCGGGGTAGGCGGTGTGGCCGGACGCGGCTTGCGCCGCTGCTACAGAGGAGCGCCGAAACAACGGCACATGCCATCCCCTGTAGCAGCGGCGCGAGCCGCGTCCGGGTTCGCTGCGGTCCATCTGGATGCCCCCACGCTTAAGGGTGGACGAGGTGCCGGCACTGCTCCAGAATTTACCGACGCCCACAGGAGAACCTTTGCATGCTGATGGTGATATCCCCCGCCAAGACCCTGGATTTCGATACCCCCCCGGTCATCCAGCGCTACACCCAGCCTGAGTTTCTCGACCACTCCCAGGTGCTCATCGAACAGCTGCGCGAACTCAGCCCGGCGCAGATTGCCGAGCTCATGCACCTTTCCGACAAGCTGGCCGGACTCAACGCTGCTCGCTTCGGCAGCTGGACCCCCGACTTCACGCCCGACAATGCCAAGCAGGCCCTGCTCGCCTTCAAGGGCGACGTCTATACCGGGCTGGATGCAACCACTCTGGATAAAGCCGGTTTCGACTACGCGCAGAAACACCTGCGCATGCTGTCGGGACTCTACGGCCTGTTGCGCCCCTTGGACCTGATGCAGCCGTATCGGCTGGAAATGGGCACCAAGCTGGCCAATGCCCGCGGCAAGGACCTGTACGCGTTCTGGGGCGAGCGTATCAGCGAATGGCTCAATCAGGCGCTGGCCGAGCAAGGCGACGACGTGCTGTTCAACCTGGCGTCGAACGAGTACTTCTCCGCCGTCAAACGCAAGGCCTTGCAGGCGCGCCTGATCACCGCCGATTTCAAGGACCTGAAGAATGGCCAATACAAGATCATCAGTTTCTACGCCAAGAAAGCCCGCGGCATGATGGCTCGCTTCGTGATCGACGAAAAGATCCACGACCCGGCGCAGCTCAAGGGATTCGACCGTCAGGGCTATCGCTACAGTGCCGACGAGTCGCGGCCCGACCACCTGGTGTTCCTGCGCGATCAGCCCGACGACTGAGCCTGTGCGGGCGTGGTTTTCATAGACACGCGAACGTTCTGTACGATACGCCCCACTTCTTCACCAAGGCTGGCAGTCATGTTAATCGGCATCTTCCTGATCATTTCCTGGATCATCCTGCTGATCCGCTATCCCTCCAAGGCGTTGCCGATCTCCGGCGCCGCCGTGTTCGCCCTGGCACTGCTCGCGCTGTGGGTCATCATGAGCGACACGCGCGAAGCCCATCGCCTGGCCCGCCTGGAAATGCGCATCGCCTTCGATCCGCAAGGCTGCCCCGCCGACCGTCCGTTGCGCCTGAACCTGAACAATGGCAACAACGTCCCCATGGTCGAGCTGCAATGGCAGATCGCGGCCTACGCGCCGGGCCAGACCGCGAACTTGGCAGAAAACCTCTACACCGCTCCCCGCTACCGCGGCCCTGGTGAGCTGCAGGCCGGCGCCGACTGGCAGGACTGCCTGCCGCTGCCACCGCTGCGCCCCGGCTATCGCCCACAGACTCTGGAGTTTCGTGCCGAACGGCTGCAAGGCAGCTTTTCTCAGTAACCCAAGGAGCAACGCATGATGCGCGTACTGATCACCGGCTGCTCGTCGGGTATTGGGCTGGCCCTCGCCGAAGCCTTCAAAGATGCCGGGGTCGACGTGATAGCCACCGCGCGCAAGGAGCACGACGTTGCCCGCCTGGCCGCCGCCGGCTTCGATGCCCGCCCGTTGGACGTGAACGATCAGTCTGCGCTGTTGCGTCTGGCCGACGACGTGCCGGAGCTGGACATTCTCATCAATAACGCGGGCTACGGCACCATGGGGCCGCTGCTCGATGGCGGCACCGAGGCCCTGCAACGGCAGTTCCAGACCAACGTGTTTGCGGTGGTGGGCATCACCCGCGCGCTGTTCCCGGCGCTGCGTCGGCGACACGGCCTGGTGGTCAACATCGGCAGCGTCTCCGGTGTGCTGGCGACTCCGTTCGCAGGCGCCTACTGCGCATCCAAGGCTGCGATCCACGCCATCAGCGATGCTTTGCGCATGGAGCTCGCGCCCTTCGGCATCCGTGTCATGGAGGTGCAACCTGGGGCGATCGGGACGCAGTTCGCCCGCCATGCCAGTGCCGAAGCGGAGCAGGTCATCGGTGAGCATTCGCCCTGGTGGCCGGTTCGCGAATACGTGCGCGCCCGGGCCCGCGCTTCCCAGGATCGCCCTACCCCGGTCGCTGAATTTGCCATGGCGCTGCTCAAGGCCGTGCAGCGCCCCAAGCCGGCTCGCCTGGTACGGCTGGGCAACGGCAGCCGCGCGCTACCGTTACTGGCGATGTGGATGCCCAAGGGGTTGCTGGAGAAAGCCTTGCGTAGAAAGTTCGGGCTGGATCGTCCCCTCTGACAGCAGCGCAAGCGCCGGTCAGGGCAACGTCGGCGTGACGATCACCGTGCACGTCGTGCCCGCTGCCAGCAGCATGCCGTCGGGCACTGGGTCCAGTTGGATACGCACCGGCACTCGCTGAGCCAGACGCACCCAGTTGAAGGTCGGATTGACGTCGGCGATCAGCTCGCGGCTCTGCGGGTTGTCGCGGTCATAGATGCCGCGCGAGATGCTTTCCACGTGGCCGGTGAGGGTTTCACCGCTCATCATCTGCAACTGCGCTGGATCCCCCACATGCACGTGGGGCAGCTTGGTTTCCTCGAAGAAGCCGTAGACCCAGAACGAATGCTCGTCGACCACGGCGAGCTTCGCCTCGCCCACTCGCGCATAGTCGCCGACATGGACGTTGAGGTTGGTGACGTAGCCATCCACGGTCGCAAGCACGCGGGTGCGATCCAGGTTCAGCTGCGCCGCCTCCAGGCGCGCCTCGGCCTGTTGATAGTCGGCCAGGGCCGAGGCCGCGACGTTGCTGGCGTCCTCGCGGCTTTCCTTGGAGATCACCAGTTCATCCAGGTCGGCACGGCGGCTGGCATTGACCTTGCGCATTTCCCAGGCAGCCTTGCGCGATGCCATCAGCGCCTGGGCCTGCTTGACGGCCAGACGGTAGTGGGCCGGATCGATCTGCAGCAGCACGTCGCCCTTGCGCACGCGCTGGTTGTCGCGCACCGGCACCGCCGTCACGTAGCCCGATACATCGGCGGCGACGTTGATGATGTCCGCACGCACGCGCCCGTCGCGGGTCCAGGGCGTCTGCATGTAGTGCACCCATAATTGACGACCGATGAAGATCGCCAGCCCCAGCACCAACAGGGTGGCCAACAGACTGAAAAACTTTTTCATTGCGCGGTTCTCAACGGTAGACAGTCAGCGCCATGGCGCCGAACAGACAGACGAACAGGCTCAGGCGCAACAGCGCCGGGTGCCAGAAGAAACGGTACAGATCCAGGCTGGCGAACAGCCGGTCGAAGGCCCAGGCGATACCAGCGGCGACCACGAACAACAGGGTCATGGTCGGCATGTACAGGCCATGGAAAGCGATTTCACGGGGCATGGTCGGCTCCTGGAGCGGCCAGTTCGGCGAGTGGCGATTGCGGGTCCAGCAACGAACTGCGGATGAAGTGCAGATAGCTCTGGACCCGGCGCAGTGCCGAGGTGTCGAAATGTCTGGCGAAGGGTTCATCGGTGCTCCGGACCAGGTGAATGGCCTGTTCGACAGCCGCCATGGCACGCTGCAGATTGCCCTCCTGGGGCTGGATGAACAGGCGCATCAGCGCACGCCCCATGACCCGGATCGATTGCCGCCAGGGCTGCCAGGGCGCATAGGCCGGGTGCACCGGCAAGCGCTCCTGCTCGCGGCGCAGTTCGATGATCGCGTGCCCCACCTCCATGACCACGAACATCCAGCGCAGCAGGTTGCGCTGCACCTTTGGCTGTCCGGCTGCCAAACCATACGCCTGGTGCAGCAGGTCGCGGCTGCGGCTCTCGAAGGCCGAACCCAGGCCGCGCAGCTTGCCACTGATGGCGAACACCACCAGGGAACGCAGGTCCTGCTCCAGGCGCTGCCACATCCAGCGACTGTTGGGCGGCAGGATGATCGCCCCGGCGGCGGCGCAGAACAGCATGCCCACAACCATGCCGATGTAGTCGTTGATGAACGCATACGGATCGTATTGGGTCAGGTTGCCGGGCACCGAGCCCATGGAGAAGAAGATCAGCAGGCCCAGCCCGTAACCGACGAAGCGCGGCCGCGAGGCAAGAAAGGCGCCCAGCGTCAGCACCGGCGCAAGCGTCAGGCACAGCAGCGCGAAACCGTCGATCCAGGGCAATACGAAGAAGGTCGTGTAAAAGCCGACCAGCGCCCCGAGCAAGGTGCCGCAAGCCATCTGAAACGACATCCGCCGAGGGTTCGGCGAGGCGGCCGACAAGCCGACAGTGGCGGCGGCGACCAGGGTCATGGTCGCCCCGCTGGGCCAGGCCGTGGCGATCCAATAGCTGCCCAGCAGCAGCAACACCACCGCACCGCGAATGCCGGCGGCGGCACTGGCCAGCCAGTTGGTCTGTGAACGATACGGCTCGTCCCAGCGCTCGCGGGCATGCCGATGCTCGACCAGCGAGGCGTGAGTCTGGGCATAGCTGTGCAGCTCTTCGACAAAGCGGTAGAGCAATTCGAACGCGGTATGGAAATCCAGCAGGTCGTCATCGTCAGGGCCGTTGTGTTCGAACACCTCGCGCAGGCTGCGCACCTGGGCCGGCAGCGCGTCCTTGTACAAGGCCATGCGCTGAGCCAGGCGCGCGGCATCGGCGTCGGTCAGGGCCTGCCCGGAAAAATCGTCCAGTACCTGCGCCAATGCCTGCAATGCCGGCTCGATGGCGGTCACGACATCACCATGGCCACGCGCGCGGATACGTTCGAGCAACTGGTGCAATGCATTGAAACGGGTGGTCACCGCCATGAATTCGCTGTTCAGACGGCTGACCCGACCGTTGCGCCGACGCATGTGCGGGTCTTCGAAGGCGGTCACGCTGCGCAAGCTCTCCAGGCCCACGGCCTCGGCGATGAAGCGCACGTTGCCGGCTTCGAACTGCTCGCGGGCGCTGTGCCCGCGCAGGCCGTCGGTGACGAATCGGGCAAAGATCGCAAAGCGTTGATACAAGGCATTGCGCATCGAGGCGCTGGCCGACTGCGGAAAAATCGCCGCGCTGACTGCTGTGGAAACCAGAATGCCTAGGGCAATCTCCAGCACCCGCCAGACTGCTGCCATGAAGGCATCGTCCGGGTGGGCCAGCGCCGGCAGACCGACCATGGCCGCCGTGTACCCAGCCAGGACGAAGCCGTAGGCGCGGAAATTGCGGCAGCGCATGGCGCCGGTGGAGCACAGTCCCACCCACAGTGCCAGGCTGGGCAGGAACAGCTCGGTGTTCTGGGCGAACAGCGCGATCAATACCACCGTGACCGCCGAGCCCGCCAGGGTACCGAGCAGACGGTAGAAACTTTTCGCGAAGACATGCCCGCTTTGCAGCTGCATGACGATGAACACGGTGATCATCGCCGTGCGCGGTTGCGGCAACTCCAGGCGCATGGCCAGCCACAGTGTGGTGAACGCGGCCAGCAACACCTTGAAGATGTAGATCCAGGTGACGCCATCACTGCGTGCCCACTCGAAGAAACCTCGGCGCCATTGCAGGCGGCCCAGCCAGGTGATCATCGATCGATCACCGCCAGTGGTTTGGGTGCGTGCAGACGTTCGGCATCAGGGGCGTCGGCACCTGCGCCCAGACCGCCGCCCAATGCCGTGACCAATTGTGCATGGACCGCCAGTCGCGCGGCCTGCACCTGTTGCTCGACCTGTTGCTGGCGCAACAGCAGGGTCTGGGCGTTAAGCACCTCCAGATAGCCGGTCAGGCCCCGCTGATAAGCGATCAGGGCAATATCGTAGCTGTGCTGCGCTGCGGCCACCGATTCGTCGGCGAAGGCGTGCTGCTTGTCCATTGAGGCACGACGGATCAGTTGATCGGAGATTTGCCTGAGCGCTTCCACCAGGGTCTGGTTGTAGCGCGCCACGGCCAGATCGTAGCCGGCCGAGGCGTCGCTCAGCTGCGCACGCAACCGACCGCCATCGAAGATCGGCAGGCTCAAGGCGGGCCCAACGTTGTAGGCCAACTTGCGTCCGGCCAGAAATTCGAGCATGCCGCCGCCGGTGGCCAGGTAGCTCAGGCTGCCGACCAGGTCCACGTTGGGATAGAAGCCGGCATGAGCGACTTCGATGCCCCGAGCGTTCGCGGCCACCGCCCAGCGACTGGCGACCACGTCCGGCCGCTGGCCCAGCAATTGCGCCGGCAGCGTGGACGGCAGGCCGAGCGGGGCCTGCAGGGACAGGCTCGGGCGCTGGAGTTGGTTGCCCTGCCCCGGCCCTTTGCCTGCCAGGGCCGCCAGTTGGTTTTGCGCCAGGGCAATCTCTTCGTCCAGGGCATCGACCTGCCGGTGCGTCTCGGGTAACAGGGCCTCGGCCTGGCTGACTTCCAGGTGCGTCCCGAGGCCACCGTGCAGGCGCCGCTGCGCCAGCTCCAGGATCTGCTCCTGCTGCGCCAGCGTGCGCTGCACGATGTCGCGTTGGGCGTAGTGCAACGACAGCTGGATGTACACCTGCACCACGTTGTTGACCAATTCCAACTGCGCCTGGCGCGCCTGGGCGGCGCTCATGTGAGCCAAATCGAGGGCCTGCTCGCTGGCGCTGCGTTCGCGCCCCCACAGGTCCAGGGCATAGGTGAAGCCCAGGCCGGCAGTGTTGTCCCAAGTGGTCTGCCCGGACAGATCGCCCGGCCCATAGAAAGGATCAGCCGGCCAGTTGTGGCGTTTCAGCGCGGCGCTGGCGTCGATGTGCAGCGACTCGGCGGACTCCGCCACACCCGCCAGCGCCTTGGCCTGGCGCACCCGTGCGGCGGCGATGGCCATGCTCGGACTGCCCAGCAAGGCCAGGTTGACCCAATCATCGAGTTGCCGGTCGCCATAAGCGCGCCACCATTGGCTCTGCGGCCATTGCGCGTCCTGGGCGGCGGTTTGAATGGCGGCATCGGTGGCCAGCGCATCGGCCGATAGCGCTTCGCTGCGAGGGGCGATACCGGCGGTGCCGATGCAGCCGGTCAAGGCCAGGGTAAAGGTCCAGACACTGAGGATTTTCAGCTCTTCGATGAGGCGGCGGGGCACTGCGGCGATTTCCGGGAGAGGTCGAACTGCGGAGGGGTCTGGACCGGCATTCTAGGGCCGCTTCGGGGCGCCGATAAGCTGGATTTCCTGCGATTCTTTATTACCGAACCGGTGATAATCCTTCTGTATAATTGTGGCTTCATGCGACAATTTGTCCGTCGAACCAGAGACCGAATCATGGACACCTTGCAAAACATGCGTGCGTTCACCTGCGTGGCCGAAGCGGGCAGTTTCACCGCCGCCGCCGCACAACTGGACACCACCACCGCCAACGTATCGCGCGCGGTGTCCAACCTCGAAGCACACCTGCAAACCCGCCTGCTCAACCGCACGACCCGACGCATCGCGCTGACCGAAGCCGGTAAGCGCTACCTGGTGCGCTGCGAGCAGATCCTGACCTATGTCGCCGAAGCCGAAGCCGAAGCCAGCGACGCCCATGCACGGCCTTCGGGGCAGTTGAAAGTGCACACCATGACCGGCATCGGCCAGCACTTCGTGATCGACGCCATCGCGCGCTACCGGCGCACTCATCCGGACGTGACCTTCGACCTGACCCTGGCCAACCGCGTACCCGACCTGCTCGACGAAGGCTATGACGTGTCCATCGTCCTGGCCAGCGAGCTGCCGGACTCCGGGTTCGTGTCGCAACGCCTGGGCATCACCTACAGCATCGTCTGCGCCTCTCCCGAATACGTGAAGGCGAACGGCTCGGCGCGCACGCCCGGCGATCTGCGCGAACATGCCTGTCTGCGCCTGGTGAGCCCGGTGGTGCAGCTGGAAAAGTGGCTGTTTCAGGGTCCCGACGGCCAGGAGATGGTCAACATCAGCAACGCGCCGTTCCAGGTCAATTCGGCCGACGCCATGAAGACCGCCATCAGCAGTGGCATGGGCGTGGGCGTATTGCCCATCTACGCGGCCATCGACGGCCTGCGCAACGGCACCCTGGTACGCATGCTGCCCGAGTACCGCCTGCAGGAGCTGAACCTGTACGCCATCTACCCGTCCCGGCAGTACCTGGACGCGAAGATCAAGACTTGGGTGGAATACCTGCGCGGTTCGCTGCCCGACATCCTCGCGGCCCACGACGCCGACCTGCAGACCTTCGACCTGCAGATCGCCAACTGACGCGGGATTGTTTCTGCTCGATCGGGAATGTTAGCGTGCTCACATTCACCTCCCGACGAGCACAACCCCAATGAAAAAAACCGTCCTCGCGTTCAGCCGCATTTCCCCCGCCATGGTCGAGCGGCTCGAAGCCCATTTCGACGTCATCGTGCCCAACCCCAAGGCCGGTGACATCGCCGCGCAATTCAACGAAGCCCTGCCCAAGGCCCATGGCCTGATCGGCGCCGGTCGACCGCTGGGCCGCAAGCAACTGGCCGATGCCGCCCTGCTCGAAGTGGTCTCCAGCGTTTCGGTGGGTTACGACAACTACGACGTCGGCTACTTCAACGAACGCGGCATCATGCTCACCAATACGCCCGACGTGCTGACCCAGAGCACGGCCGACCTGGCCTTCGCGCTGATCATGAGCAGCGCGCGACGCGTGGCCGAACTGGATGCCTGGACCAAGGCCGGCAACTGGAAAGCCAGTGTCGGTGCCGACCAGTTCGGCACCGATGTGTACGGCAAGACTCTGGGCATCGTCGGCCTGGGCAATATCGGCGCCGCCGTGGCGCGCCGCGGCCACCTGGGCTTCGACATGCCCATCCTGTACAGCGGCAACAGTCGCAAGCCTGAACTCGAACAGGAGCTGGGCGCGCAGTTTCGCAGCCTCGAGCAACTGCTGGCCGAAGCCGATTTCGTCTGCCTGGTGGTGCCGCTCAGCGACAAGACCCGGCACATGATCGGCACGGCCGAGCTGGCGCAGATGAAGAAGAGTGCCATTCTGGTGAACATCTCTCGCGGACCGGTGGTCGATGAAGCGGCGCTGATGCAGGCCCTGCGCGACGGCACCCTGCGCGGCGCCGGCCTGGATGTCTACGAGAAGGAACCCCTGGCCGAATCGCCCTTGTTCGAGCTCGGCAACGTCGTGACGCTGCCGCACATCGGCTCGGCCACGGCGCAGACCCGCGACGCCATGGCCGACCGAGCCATTGACAACCTGACCGCCGCCTTGCTCGGCAAGCGGCCTCAAGACCTGGTCAATCCGCAGACCTTCAAGGGTTAGTCCGTACCCGTACCTGGGTACCGTGAACCTGAGCGCCCTGCGTCGCCATCGGCGCAGGCGTCGCAGGTCTGCTGCCCTTGCGGAACACCAGCACGTTGCCCAGCATCACCAGCACCAGCCCACCGAGCGCCTGCGCGGTCCATTGATACCCTTCCGCATACGCCGAGACATTCAGCGCCACCACGGGGAACAGCACCGTGCAGTAGGCGGCGCGGTCGGCGCCCATGCGCCCTACCAGGGTCAGGTAGGCCGTGAAGCCGATCACCGAACCGGGTATCACCAGGTACAGCAGCGAGCCAACGTAGCGCAGGCTCCACTCCATGCCGAAGGGCGTGCCTCGCAGCAGACAATAGCCGGTGAGCAGCAGAGCGCCATACAGCATGCCCCAGGCGTTGGTGGTCAAGGGCCGCAGCCCAGCCTTCTGCTGCACGCTGGAGAGCATGTTGCCCGCCGAGAAACACAACGTGCCCAACAGCCCCAATCCCAGGCCGAGCAAGGTCTGCGGGCTGGCGTCGTGAGCCGAGAGCTCGGGCCAGAACAACAGACCCAGACCGAGAAAGCCCAAAGCTCCTGCACCGATGACGTTAGCGGTGATCCGCTGGCCGAAAAAGATCCGTGCGTTGAGCGCATTCCACAGGCTGGCCGTGGAAAACACCACCGCAAGCAGCCCGGTCGGGATCCATTGGCTGGCGGTGAGAAAACACATGAAATTCACGCAGAACAGGCATAACCCCTGCGCCACGCAGATGAGATGGCCACGGCGGTTCATCACTTGCAGCCGCCGCGTGGCCAGCAGGATCGCGAACAGCACCAGCGCGGCCAGGCCGAAGCGGTAGACGATGGACACAGGAATCTCGACCACGCCCAGTTGCAGCTTGAGCGCAATCCAGGTCGTTCCCCAGATCAAGACGGTAAGCAGATACAGCGATAGATTCATGACGATGCCCTCCTGGGTCAGAGGCGCATTGTCCGAGCGGTAGTCGCTGACGGCTTGCACAAACTTGCGCTTTTTCCGTCACCGTACTGGCGGCCCGTGCGCGACGCAGTACCATGGACACGGGGGTATCGATCATGACGGCTTTGCTGAACCTGCAAGTGTTTCAGGCGCTGCACAACTCGCGCCACGCGCGCCTCGAGCACAGCGCCGAGCTGGGCGATTCGATGGTGGCCGCGTTGTGGCGCAACCACCACGACGCCCAGGAATATCAGGCGCCGACCCATCACACCTTGTCCTGCTACATCGGCGGCGGCACGGGCACGTTTCGCCGCGATCGACCGTGGGAGAAAGGCGCGCCCGGCAAGCAGTGCATCCTGCCCGCCGGGCACGAGTCGGCGTGGGTCATCAACGGCGACATTCGTCTCGCCCACCTGTATTTCAGCGCAGAACAGTTCGCGCTGGGCTGCGTGACCCTGCTGGACCGCGAACCGCGGGAAATGCAACTGCGGGAAAACACGTTCCTGGAAGATCCGGCGCAGGCGCAGCGTTTCGCACGCTTGATCGCGCTCAACTGGACCGAGCCGGGCGAGCGTGTGCTGACCAGCACCTTGGCCCATGAAATGCTCGCCCATGCCCTGCTCAGCCAAGTGTCCGCGCGTCCGCAACTGCGGCTCAAGGGTGGACTGGCACCTCATCAGCGGCGCCTGCTGCGTGACTTCATCGAAGCCCAGCTCGCCGAGCCGCTGAGCCTGGGCCAACTGGCGGCCTTGTGCAGCCTGTCCGAGTACCACTTCGCGCGGATGTTTCGTGCCAGCTTCGGCTTGCCGCCGCATCAGTACGTGTTGGCTAGGCGGATTGCTCGTGCCCGCTCGCTGCTGCGCCAGACGCCGCTGCCCTTGGGTGAGGTGGGGCTGGCCTGTGGTTTCGCCAGTGCCAGCCATTTCAGCAACCGATTTCGCCAGGCAGGCGGGGTGTCGCCGGGCGAGTATCGCTTGGCCTTCACCTGACGGCAGCGCCAAAACGCAGTGTCGAACAGCGGACGCTACCAGCGTGCCGCAGCCGCCAGCAGCCCCAGCAAAAGGCCCGCCGCTGCCAGCACCAGCGCCCAGCGGGGCCGGTACGGCAGCAACCACACCAGAAACACCGCGCTGCCCATCAGCACCGCCGTCCAGCGCACCAGCCCCATCGCCCAGCCAGCGCTGAGCACCGAGACCCACAGCGACAGAGCCAGCAGCGCCCAGCCCGCGACCCGCAGCTGCACCTTGCGCGACGGGCTGGGCCGACGCCCGAGCATTTCCTGGTGATGGCGCTCCATGGCCAGGCACAAGGCACTGAAACCGGCATAGCTGAGCAGGCCTGCTGCCAACATCAGTGCACCTCGCTGGGCGTGGACGCACGCGCACGTGCCGCGCGTGCGATCGGCAATGCCGCCAGAGCGGTGCGACGCCGGATCTTCATGACCACCCAGGCCAGCACCAGACCGCACCCCAGGGCACTGAGATCGACGCCCGCCAGCACCCAGTCGCCCGCAGCGATGGACGTCGGCAGGCCATGGTCGGTGGTCAGCAGGCTCAACAACGGCAGCCCTGCCAAGGCAATGGCCGCCAGGCCCAATTGCTCGATCCAGGCCTTGCTGCCACTGCGCACGGCGGCATGCACGATGCTCAACAGCCAAACGATGAAGAAGCTGTCGACCTCGATACCGGCACGCTCCGGATAGGTCGCCGGTAGCAGCCGGTTGGCCCACAGGAAGCCTGCAACCGCCAACACCAGCCCCGCCATGCCGGCGACGTTCAACACCTCGACCAGGCGCAGCTCGAAGGGCCGCACACCGCTGCGGGCGTGCTTGAGCTGACGCTTGCCCAACCACATGACCAGGCCCGTGCCGATCAGCAAGGTACTGCCCAGGCCGCAGAAGAAATACAACCAGCGCAACACAGGCCCGGCGAACAGGCCCATGTGCAGGCCGTAGAACGTGCCCGCCACCACCATCGGCGTGGCGCTGTAGCGTGGCCGTTCAAGCACCGCGCCCGTGGCGCCGGCGAAGGTGACCGCCGCGCCCGCGTCGCGGCTCACGGTATCACCCTCATGACGGCTGAATTGGACCTGGGCATTGGCATCGCCCGGCAGTTGCACCGCGACGCGGCCAATCCTGCCTCCAGGCCATTGTTGCAGCGCACGCTCGTACAGCACGCCCAGATCCACCAGCGGCGCTGGCTGCCCGGCGGCCACCAACCGCTGGTTGCCGGGATAGATTTCGTTGAAGAACGCCTGGGTATCGCCATCGTAGCGGCTGATGATGCTCGCCGGCATGAGCATGGTCATGAAGATCACCAGGCTGCTGTAGGTGATCATCAGGTGAAAGGGCAACACCAGCACGCCGACTGCGTTGTGCCCGTCGAGCCAGGAGCGCGCGCCCTTGCCGGGGCGAAAGGTGAAGAACTCCTTGAAGATCTTCTTGTGGGTGATGATCCCGGTGACCAGCGTCACCAACATGACCATCGCCGCCAGGCTGCTCAACCAGCGGCCCCAGGGATAGCCCATCTGCAGTTGGTAGTGGAAGCGGTAGAAGAAGTCGCCGCCGCGGCTGTCGCGTGCCTCGACGCGCTGGCCAGTCTGCGGGTCCAGGGTGTGACGGGTGAAGGCACCGCGCCCGCTCTTGTTCGGGTCCTGCCACATGACCGAGAGCGCGGGCTCGCGGGCATCCGGCAGGCTGATGAACCAGCGCGGCGACTGCCCGGCGTTGGCCTGCAGGTAGGCCTGCGCCTGCGCCAGGCTGGCACGGGCATCGACCGCTCGCACCGGCACTTCGGGCTGGGCCCAGTGGCTGATCTCGTCCTTGAAATAGGACAGGGTCCCGGTCAGGAAGATGGCGAACAGCAGCCAGCCGAACACCAGCCCCGCCCAGGTATGCAGCCACGCCATCGCCTGGCGAAAGCCCTCTCTCACGGCAGATGCTGCCAGTGCAGAAGCGCCGCCAGCGCGGCCAGGACGAGACCTGGCTTGGCCAGGCCGATCCAGGCCCGGCTGGCGCTGTGCGAGGCGAAGCACCAGAGCACGGCCACCAGGTACACCAGGAACGACAGCATCATGGCACTGACCACGGCTTCGCCGCGCGCCATGGGCAACAGCCAGGCGATGCACACGCTCGCCAGGGCCGCCAGGACATAGCCGCCAAAGACGGCAGCCAAGACACGGGAGGCCACGGCCCAACGATACGAGGTCGACACCCCGCCGATTCTGCTTCTCATGAATGACCTTCGAACGTACGGATGCATCGTGCAATCGCGCTGATAATAATGATAAATATTCTCATGCGCAAAGTTCGCTGGCATTTATCGTGTAATGCAACGCTTTTCCAGGCCCGTGCAGTGCGTGCTGGCTTGCCCAACCACCGGCACACCCGTAAGATACGAACAATTCTTATTCTGCTGCGCACCCCATGGCGCCGGAGTGTTCGCGGTGACCGCTGTGACTTCCCCTGCCTCGCAATCGGTCGAGGGCCTCTACCTCGTTCATCGCCGCTGGCTGACCGAATGGCTGCGCAGCCGCCTGGGCTGTCCGGACAATGCCGCCGACCTTGCCCAGGACACCTTCATGCGCCTGTTGACCGCGCGTGAAGTCACGCCCATTCGCGAGCCCCGCGCCTTTCTCACTACGGTCGCCAAGCGTGTGCTGTTCAATCACTACCGCCGTCAGGATCTGGAGCGTGCCTATCTGGAGGCGCTGAGCCAGATGCCCGAGCCCCTCGCGCCCAGCGAAGAGCACCGAGCGATCATCCTGCAGACCCTGCTGGAGCTGGATGCGCTCCTCGATGGCCTGCCGGTGCTGGTCAAGCGCGCCTTTCTGCTGGCGCAGGTCGATGGCCTGGGCTACCAGGACATCGCCGACGAACTCGGCATTTCCCTGGCCACGGTGAAGCGCTACCTGCACAAGGCAGCCATGCGCTGCTACTTCGCACTGTGAACGAGGCGCGCACGTTTTCCCCACACGTGGCCGAGCAGGCCGTGCAATGGTGGCTTGAACTGCAGGAGGGGGCGCTCGACCCGCGGCAGCAGCAGGCGTGGCAGCGATGGCTGCACGCCGATGGCGAACACCGCCGCGCCTGGGAGCACATCCAGAAGGTCAATCAACAGTTTGCCGGCCTGCCCGGTCCCTTGGCGCAGGCCACCGTGGGCTCGCCCTACTCGCCAGGCCGTCGACGCGCACTCAAGACGCTCCTCCTGCTCGGGATGGCTGGGGCAACCACCCTGGCCCTGCGTCAACAGCATTGGCTGCCGCCGCTGGTGGCCGACTATCGCAGCCCGCTGGGCCAGCGTCGCCAGTTGCAGTTGGACGACGGCAGCCGAATCAACCTCAACACCACCAGCGCGGTGGACGTACGCTTCGACGCAGGTCAGCGCCTGATCCACCTGCTCGAAGGCGAAATCATGCTCACCGCAGGGGCCGATGCACGGCCCTTGCGCATCAGCACCGATCAGGGGCTGGTGACCGCTGACCGCGCGCAGGTCAACGTTCGCCAGTTGCCGGGCAGCACCCAGGTGCAGGCCTTGCGGGGTGCGGTCGCCATTCAGCCCACAGGGTTGCAGGGCGGTCCGCTGCGCCTGGCCGGCGGCCAGCAGGTCGAGTTCGATCGCCAGCGTTTCAATGCCGCGCGGCCACTGGACGCCAACAGCGGTGCGTGGGTCGACGGCATGCTGATCGCCGCGCACATGCGCCTGGGCGACTTTCTGGCCGAAGTGGGCCGCTATCTTTCCAGCACAGTGGGATCCGAAGCTTGGAATTCACGTGACTTGAAGTCGCGGC
>JADMIO010548932.1_pt1 | contig 56349 bp, 41 predicted proteins | sample 8958161 | NCBI WGS metagenome assembly JADMIO01 (sample SAMN16585339, study PRJNA669376) | soil metagenome | isolation source: Crop rotation soil | place: USA: Cullars Rotation, Alabama | collected 2011
GACAACTTGTCCACGTGGAATTCTAAGCTTAGGATCCCAATGTGCTGGAAAGGTTGCGTTGGGCCTTCTGGAGGCGGCGAAGGTAAACCCCAATCGCGGCTATTTGGAAGCGGCCTTGAGGCAGGTCGATTGGGCACTCAATAACCAAACGCCCAATGGTTGGTTTACGAAATGTTGCCTTGACGATCCCGATCAGCCCCTGACCCACACTTTGGGCTACGCCTTGCGCGGCATTGTCGGTGCCTTTCTCAGCTCGCGGGAGGAAAAATATCTCCGCGCAGCGTGTCTAGCTGCCGATGGCATCAAATCGGCCCTCGAGCCTCGTGGGAGGCTTCCAGGCCGCCTGGACGCACGATGGCGCCCTCGTGCCGAATGGGTCTGTCTAACGGGCTCTTCTCAAATTGCACATTGCTGGCTTCTGCTTCACCGGGAAACGGGTCGCGAGGACTATCGCCTTGCCGGCCTTGCCGCAAATGCCTATGTCCGGAGAACCGTCGCTTTGGGCGGCCGGCCTGAAATCCGTGGGGGAGTAAAGGGATCTCTCCCGGTGAATGGCGATTACGGCACTTGGCAATATCTTAATTGGGCCTGCAAATTTACCATAGACTCCAATCGCGAAGAGTTGCGGCTCGCGCGAGATGGCTGAAACCCTGCTCTTTTGAAGATCGTGCCGTGCCAATCTCAACCAATGCACAAATCTTGCCCTTCCGTCGTCGTGCCAAACCGTTTTTATTGACCCAGGATGGACAGGAGCGGAAACGCCGCCCCTGCCAAACTCGGAGTACTTACAGGAACCGATAATGTCGATTGCGAGCCGGGTAGCCGATCGCGTGACTGATGCCTTCCCCCTCAGCGACAACATCCCGATCTGCGTCGATTTGGATGGAACGCTCGTACGGTCAGACACCCTGATAGACATTCTTATGTCCGGGATGGGAAATTGGCGCGTCTGGCGCGCCCTGACAGTGGTTTTGACCGACGGGCGCGCCGCGATGAAGCGGGAGCTTGCCCGCGTCGCGCGGATCGACGCAGCATCGCTTCCCTATAACGAGGACCTGTTGCGGTATCTTCGGGCCGAAAAAGCACGGGGACGAAAGCTCATCTTGGCGACTGCCGCCGACCAGACAACCGCCGATGCAGTCGGAGCCCACTTGCAAATCTTCGATGAAATCCTCGCGTCCAACGGAAAGAACAATCTCAAAGGCGCGCGCAAAAGGGCGCTGCTGGTCGAACGCTTTGGCGAAAAGGGATTCGTATACGCCGGCAATGACCGCGCCGACCTCGACGTGTGGCGCAGCGCCAATGCCGCCATCGTCGTAAATGCCCCACGATCGGTGACGGACGCCGTAACGAAGGACATCCCGGTCGAGAAGCACGTAAAAGACGCCCGTTCTCCCGTCATGGCCGCGGGCAAAGCCTTGCGCCCGTATCAGTGGGTCAAAAATCTTCTCGTACTGGTGCCGATTGCAACAGCGCACAGCTTGGACGACACGACAGCCTGGATTGAAGCCGGCTGGGCCTTCGCGGCTTTCTGCGCCACGGCATCTTCCATCTATCTGATCAACGATCTTCTCGATCTCAAGGCGGACCGATTGCATCCGCGTAAACGCAACAGAGCCTTTGCGAGCGGCGTACTGTCTCCCATTGTTGGGTTGTTCATGTTTGCAGCGCTCCTCGTTGCCGGCACTTTCTTCGCCTTGCAAACGAACGCATTCGCTCTGGTCGGACTATACGCTGTTGTGTCTCTTTCTTATTCACTTTGGCTGAAAGAGTTTCCGCTCGTGGACATCTTCGTTCTCGCGGGACTTTACACGCTGCGTCTGTTCGTCGGCGGCGAAGCCTCTGGCCATCCTGTTTCACTTTGGCTCCTTGGATTCTCCAGTTTTTTCTTCTTAAGTTTGGCGCTGGTGAAACGCGTGAGCGAAATGATGACCCCGGCAAAGGGCGCGGCGTCACGACGCGGCTATCAGGCCGGCGACGTACCGGTTCTTCAACTCATGGGACTAGCGAGTGGATTTACTTCTGTCGTGGTGCTTTCGCTTTTTGTACAAGATGAAGCGACGTCGCGGCTTTACGCTTCGCCTACGCTTCTGTGGTGTACCGTGCCCTTGATTCTGTTTTGGCTCTGCCGGATTTGGTTGTCCACAGCGCGGGGTTACATGCACGATGATCCAATCGTCTACGCGGCAAAGGATTGGGTGTCCTGGATTACAGTTCTCTTCGTATTTGGTGCGCTTGCTGCGGCCAAGACTCTGACAGTCGCCCAGGGAGCGATACCATGAACGCGGGAACGCTCGCTCTGACGCTTTTGAGCGTCACAATATCGGCACTGGGCCAGATCAGTCTTAAGATCGGCATGTCCTCTCCTGCAGTCCAGCGGGCAATGGCCACATCCACGCTCAATCTCTTCTCTGCCGCTGCGTCGAGTCCTGCGGTGCTCGGCGGTCTGATGCTTTACGGTATGGGTGCGTTAAGCTGGTTACTGGTGCTTGCCAAAGTGGACGTCAATCGAGCCTATCCCTTCGTGGGCATTGCCATTGTCTTGACGATCACGATCGGGCATTTTTTCTTACGCGAACCCTTGAGCGCCTTGCGAATGATGGGGGTTTTATTCGTGGTTGCCGGGATCGTGCTCGTTGCCCAGTGCTGAAGGTCTGGCGGTTGGATTCGGGTGCCGGGACCTGGAAATAGGCCGTGGAGCGATTAGCGACTTCCGAATGGAGCTACCTCGAGTACCGAGGACTATTGTCAGCTCTCATGGCCCCGACAAATCCGGCGCGACTTTCGGATCTGCGGGAGGCGTTTGCCGCACTCCTTTCCGGCCGGCCAATCTTACCTTTGAACCGAGGGCGAACGGGATTGACGTTGGCCCTCCAGGCGTTTGCAAAGACCCGGTCCCGCGCGCTTGAGGTCATCGTTCCCGCGTATATCTGTCCTAGCGTTGTTCAGGCGGTGCAGTCTGCAGGCCTGAAGGCCGTCCCTGTCGATATTGGTCCCGATCTCAACATCGATCGTCATGCATGCGAGAACGCGATTTCCACCAATACCCTCGCAGTTATTGTGGCGCACATGTATGGCTGTCCTGCGCCGATCCAAGAGATTGAACAGGTGTGCCGCCGCCGCGGTGTCTTCCTCATAGATGATTCGGCGCAGGTCGTGGGAGTGTCGGTGAATGGCCAGTCGCTGGGCACGTTCGGCGATGTAGGGGTCATCAGCTTCAGCCAATCCAAGACGATCGTTGCCGGCTGCCGAAATGCGGGCGGGCTTCTGATTGTCAACAATCCGCAATTCGAAAAAGAGTTGGTTGGGGCTTATGAAAATCTTCCGCCATCAAGCGGCGGATGGTCCGACATAGCAACCTATATTTGGGAATACATTTTGGCGCGGTGGACCACGGTACCGACCTATTATTTTCGGCGCGTGCTCGAGCTGGTTAGGACGTCCGGCGCAGATAAACCGGAGTTGTCATCCAGAATGAACAGCATGGTTGCAGCCCTTGCGCTCGAACAGCTCAAGAGCCTGACTGCGCGCATTGAGGGTCGAAAACGGGCGGCGAAGCTTTACCAACACAAAGTGGCAACGCAGCAAGCCGTAGAATTTCCGCAGTTTGCACCAGGGCGGTACTTGACGCGGGTTCTGCTCAAGTTGCCAGACACCGCGAACCTGCCTGTCATCAGAGATCGGTTGCGGAAACGCGGCATACAGACCCGCGTCGGCTATCCTGCGTACGGGGCAACCCAAACGCACGCTCCGCAGCGAGCCATGTCTCTGCAGCCCCGTCTGCTGGAACTGCCAAGCCATTCGGGGATGTCCGCAGAAACCGTGGACACGGTTTGGAGCAGCTTGATGTCTACGCTCGAAGGCTAATCGCGAAAACTCGGCGCGCTCGACATATCGAGGCCAGCCCCCGCAGTGGCTACGCGCGGAGGCGGGGCAAAAACAGGTGGCAACTCGTATGCCCGTGCTTTTGCCTGCTGCGGATGTGCTTCCTGAACCATCTTCTTGAGGACCGGCAATAGGGCGACCCAAATGATCGCGACGTCATCGTACGCCATGCTCAACCCTGCTCCGCCGATATAGTAGACTAAAAGACCGAGTTGGATGGCCGTTGCCAAGTCGCGCGCCCAGGCGAGTTCAGGACGCCGATACGACAGCTTGCGAATCTTCTGGGTCTGCTGGAACGCAATAAATAGGATCGCGAGATAAAGCCCAAGACCCATAAAACCATGTTCCCCAAGAACCTGAAAATAGATGCTGTGCGCTGCGTGAGTTCCCACGCCCGGAACATAATGGCTGAAAATGGCTGCTTTTTCCGGTCCTGCAAATCCAGCGCCAAAAGGAAAGTGGTCCGTGGCGTAGTAAAACGCGACCTTCCATGCCTGAATTCGTCCTTGAAACGATTGATCTCCATCAAGGTTGTTCATCGTGTTGATGCGATCGTAAAAAGATTGCGGCATGAAATTGAGAGCAGGCACGACGACCATCGCCATCAAAATCGGCGACAAAAACTTGTTGCGCGAGCGGCACCATCCCAAAACGCAAAGAGCAACGAGCCCTAGATATGCGCCGCGTGAGTAGCTGCCAAGAACGGATAAGAAAGTCAGCACTCCGACAGCCGCCAGTCCGGCTCGAATCAAATAGTTCGAGGACTGCTTGTACAGGTAAACGATCAATGGAACGATCATCAGAAGCGCGAGCGCCAGCTGGTTATTATCACCGATAAGGGTGCCTACAGGTCCGGCAATTCGGTTGGCTCCCCCGGACATGATGGTCAATATGCCGCCTTTGGCGCCATAATATCCCAGCGCAATGACAATGACCCATGTAAGGGCATGTGCGCGAACCTTGCTGTTGACTGCCGCTCCCACAAACAGCCCGAGAGCCAACATTCGCCACGTCCGGTCCCAAAGGTCCCAAGAACTGATGGGCTCCGGAGCAAAAAAGCAGTTGAATGTCATCCATGCAAAGAACAACAAGGTCGCAACGACCAAACTGTCCTTCTCGGGAAATTTCCGTTCTTTGCTGAAGCCCCAGGCAAGGCCCGTCACGACGACGACTGTAAGATTGAAACGAAGCGTATCCGCCAGGACGCCATAGACCTCGCGATGCGGTTGCATGATTGCAATCCAGGTCCACGCCAAAATCCCCGCGAAGGGATATCGCAGTGTTAACCCGAGACAGGTGAGCACGATGGAAGAAAGAACAATATCACGCAGCATCTGAAGGACCAGAAGAGCTCAAGAACTACAAATTTCAACTGCGGCCGCGGGCTCCATCGCGGAGCTCCCGGCTTCGCTGTTCCGGCCGCTTGGGGCTCGTATCCTTCATAGCGAACAGTCCTCGCGTTCCAGTGCTCGCGGGGCCCTCGTCGTTTTTCATGCACCAGAGCGTGACCAACACAACTCCGGAAATAAAGATCAGAAAGTAAAGGCCGCCGATTATGCCCGGCATGGGGGGTCTCCTGGATCTGCCGACATTAACCCAATGCGTCGCATCTAAGCACAAATCATAGGTGCCCATGCAACAGTAATGCAGAACGGGTTAACGCATTGAATAAAAACCCGCTTTTGGGACCCATCTGCCCCGTTTCCCGCGTGGGGCGAAGTCGTGCGGGGGCCATTCAGGCCTATCGGCGCAAGCGAGCACGGAAATGGCTCATGCTAGACGACCACCATCTTCAATTCGGCTTGAAGCAAAAGACATTCTCTCCACGAACAAGAAAGTCGTGAGGGAAAGCGGCCATTGCGGCCAAGAAATTCCTCGACGTACCTTGTCCAGGATACAACCAATCATGCAATTCGACGATGATTGCAGCGGGCTCCTTTACCCACTCCGTATTGCTGCGGAACAGAGCAGTTTCCCCACCTTCGATATCGACTTTCACAATGAAAAGAATTCCGTTTTTTTCCTTTTCCAAGATTTGCGGGATGGAATAGGCCTGAATGGAGCCGCCTTCCTCGATCACGCGAAACCCGCCTGCCCCCGCGTCAGGATTTCCGATTCGCAATTGGCGAGGCTGATCCCATATCGCTCCGTGGATCGGAACAATTGCGGGATTGGTTGCCGCATTTCGCTCCAGGAGCACCATGTTCATGTCATCGGGCTCGACAGAATAAATCTTTGCCTTTGGATAGAGTGCGCTAAACCACAGTGCGGCCAAACCTATGTTCCCACCCGCATCAATGATAATCGGCGTGCGCCCCGCAGCCACTATGGCGCTGTACGCATTCCTAAGCTTGGCATCTTGCCACCAATCGGTGGTGTCATATTCTCTCTTGACGAATATCTGAAAAAAAATCGCCGTATCGCTGGCCGTGCGCCGCAGCCAAATCGTGCGATCTCGCAGTTTTATGGAAAACAACTGCCCGCGCCAGCGCGCAAAATGAATTTTCAGGTACGCTGCAAGGCCTCTTATCGGCCCAAAGGACTTTACAAAATTGGGTAGTCTTTCAATATGAAGATTGGAAAGAACCATCGGGACCTTTAGAACCTTTACGCTAGGCGTCAGCAGGTTGCGAAGACGTGCACGCAAGTGAATGCTAGGTGCGGTTGGCCATCTGTGAATTGTCGCCCGTGGATGGGTACATGCAGTGTAGGCTCGATGCTTCGCATGCCAGAAAGCTGCCGCGATGGCGCGATCTTACGAGGTTTAGGAAACCGTGATCGAAGGTTGCCCGCGACATTAAGAAGCCTTATCAGGAAGCCCTTATAACTGCTTTCTGTTGGGGACGGTTATACGTTAACGATTACTTGTTCCAGTTCTGCGAGAATAGATATTAGGTTGCGGACTTTTGTAAGAGGCAGCTGGTGTTAACGTCAATTCGCGGTCGGGTTGAGAGGATCTGCCACGATTTTCGCTGTCGAAACGTGTTCGATACGCCTCCTCTGAAAATCGTTCCATCCAACCTCAATATCGTAACGATGCTCTGTCACGCCGACGTTACGATGTATTTGGTTGCGATTAAATCCTTCTACAAACAGATCGGACATGGCCAGATCGTTATCGTCGATGACGGAAGTTTGTCGTCGGCCGATCGAGCTCTTCTCGTTGAACATGTGGGCGCTTGCTTCGTGCCGATTGGCAGCGTGGACACCGGCTCCCTGCCACGAGGAGGTTGCTGGGAGCGTCTTGCAACGATCTTAGACCTTGCGAGCAGTTCCTACGTGATTCAGGTCGATAGCGACACTCTAACCAGGGCCAATGTTCCCGAGATTCTTGACTGCATAAGGGCAAACCGATCATTCACCCTGGGTACGACCCAAGGTCAGAAATTTGTTCCTCTCGCAACGGTATCGGAAGTTGCACGCGCGAGCGAAGGCACCCACGTGCAGCATGACGCTGAATGCAATCTGGTCAATCTGCCCAATTCCCAAAGCAAACGCTATGTGAGGGGATGTGCCGGCTTCGCGGGATTTGCGAAAGGCGCTTGTACTCGCGATCAGGCCATCGAATTTTCTGCTGCCATGTCGAAGTTTATCGGCGACAAGTGGAAAAATTGGGGTTCTGAGCAGGTGGCGTCCAATTTTCTTATTTCAAACGATGCCAGTTCGATCGTTCTGCCATATCCGAAATACGCGTGCTTCGAGCTCGACGTCGATCTGAGCACCGCTTCCTTTCTCCATTTCATAGGCACGAACCGATTTGATAAGGGCGTATATTCCGAGCAGAGCATTTCGTTTATCCGTTCCATCCGAGGTGAGCGTGGTCACGGAAACTAGCCAGCGCCCTTCCTTGGCGCTGCAGGGGCGGGGCAAAGAGTCCCCCCAGATGGTTCCTACATTGCCTAATTTACTCATTATCGGTGCACGAAAAGCAGGAACAACAAGTCTTCATGAATATCTGGCTTTGCATCCTCAGATATTCATGTCGAAAACGAAGGAATTAAGTTTTTTCGACGAGCACAATCGTTGGCGCTTAGGCATAGATTGGTACAAGTCGAACTTCGATGCAGCATTTCCTATCAATGGCGAATCCTCACCTCAATATGCACGGTATCCGCAAACCAAAGGCGTTCCGGAACGAATCAAGACGGTGCTCGGCTCGCCCAAGCTGATTTATGCAATTCGGGATCCGGTCGAGCGCATTCTTTCGGATTATGTTCAAATGGTGCAATCGCGAGGCTTCGCTCCCGAGCGCCGCTCCTTTGAAGAGATTCTGACGACAATTGAGAGCGAGAGTGAGCAGTACCTCGAGTGCAGCTCTTATTTCTTCCAACTCTCGAAATATCTGCCACTTTTTCCGCGGGAGAATCTCCATGTCGTGGTTCTCGAACGGCTGCAGAAAGACCCGGCAAGGGAGTTGAAGAGTGTCTTTAGCTTTCTCGGTGTCGATTCAAACTTCTGGTCACCGGACTATGGTGCGATCTTCAATGCGGGAGAGAGCAAGCTCCGGACGGCGGAATGGTTCGACCGCAGGGTGCCGCTCTTCCTACAGCGCCAAATTTGGCAGCCCACGTGGATGCCTTGGAAAATGGCGGATATTCTCGGGCGGGTTGCATTTATCAATGCGCCGTCAATTCCAAAACCGAAGCTGGCCAAGGACCAGGACCTACGGCTTCAGAATCTGCTACGTGCAGATGTGTCGAAATTGCGGGAGTTCCTGAATGACCCGCTTACGGAGTGGCGACCTTATTAAGGGATAAGGATTGTTAAGGCAAAAGTGACGTCATCAACCAGTTGCGATTAAACCAAATCGGGTGCCGGCTCTTGCCAGTATTGTGGCCTTTGCCCTAACTGTCGTTCCAAATTTCAGCAAATTCGCATTTTGAGTGCACCGATGGCCGTTGCTGGCACGCCCAATGAGTTCAGTTCCAAACAGCAGATTTTGCGTGGTTCGATCTGGGCGATTGGTCTGCGCTGGTCACTTAGGCTCACGGGCCTCGTTAGCACGATCATTCTTGCCCGCCTCCTGACGCCGGCAGATTTCGGACTCGTCACGATCGCCTCGCTGATTGTCGGCCTCGTCGAGGTTTTCAGCCAGATCGGTCCCTATTCGGCCCTGACCAGGCATCCCAATCCGACGCGAGAACATTACGATTCCGCATGGACCGTCGGGATATTGTTGGGTTTTGGTCTGAGTTTGGTTACGTGGGTATTGATCCCATTCACCACTGCGTATTTTAACGAGCCGCGCGCTGCGACCCTTGTCGCCGTTCTGGCCCTGCGAACGTCGTTTCTTGGCGCAGTAAACATTGGTGTCGTGAACTTTCGACGCGATTTTCAGTTCTCCAAGCAGTTCCAGTACGACCTCTATCCGACGCTGATCTCATTCCTGACAACGCTTTGTGCGGCGTTCATCCTTCGGAACTATTGGGCGCTAGTGATCGGAATCCTGACTCAACTCGCCTCATCAACCGCCCTTAGCTACATCATGGATCCGTTCCGGCCCCGCATCTGCTTCACAAAGGTGAAGGAGATATGGTCCTTTTCGGCATGGATCCTCCTTAGGAATATCGGCCTTTTCGTCAACAATCAGGTTGATAAATTCGCTATCGGCGGGTTCGCAGGTGCTGCGGGAATGGGCCGATACAGTGTTGCCCAGGAGATAGCGGTTAGCCCGACATGGGAACTGGTCATGCCCATGGTGAATACGCTGCTGCCTGTTATGGCGAAAGTTCAAGACGACGATGTTGCGCGCCGCGACCTATATCTGGCGGTTCTGTATTGGGCGACACTGATCTGCGCATCCACGAGCGTTGGAGTTGCGCTTGTTGCCGAGGATATGGCGACGCTGGTTCTTGGTGCTCAATGGGCCGATGTCGCGTCCTTGATGCCGTGGTTCGCTCTTGCCGGCGGCTTTCTAGGCGTTTCCAATACGGTGTATTCGGCCTTGGACACGATTGGCCGGCCGGCGGTCGCAACAAGACTTCAATGGCTGAGGGTTGGTGCACTCGCCCTTGGTATCGTCCTTGTCGGTTATTTTCATCAATCCATCCTGATGATCGCGTTCACCCGGTTTGCTGTCACCGTTGCGCTGACGCCAATGCTGTTCGTGGTGTTGTCTCGGCACCTGGATATTCCTGCCAGAGACTTCATTGTGGCCATTTGGCGACCGGTGGTGGCAGCTTTGATTATGGCAACCGTCGTATGGATCACGAATACTGAGAGCGGTACGGCAGGCGTGGTACGCCTGATATTGGATGTCGTACTGGGGGCTACGACGTACGGAGTTGCGCTGATGCTTTTGTGTCATATCGGCCGACTTGAGGGGGCCGAAGCCGAACTTTACGGCAATGCATTGACGGTTCTTCGTATGGTGGTAAGTGTGGGCCGGCCGGTCGATGCAGTAGTCGTATCCTCGGCAGAAAAAACATTAGCCGGATCGACGACGAGTGAGGGTACGCTCAGTCCACGTAAGCTTTGAACCAGCGATCCAGCATCACGATTCCCCAGAGCTTTGCCAGCGCCGCCCGATTTCCATTCTTGCCTGCAACGACGAGACGATCGAGTGCATCGAACCGTATCCAATCCCTGATAGCACGGCTGACGGGCGAGAAAGTCTGTTGCTCGCGCAGCATCTGGCCAAACCAGCGAATCGTGGCAACCGGAAACCCTCGTTTGGGGGCGTTTAGCACGTCAGGGGGCAGACGTTTGGCAACAAAGTCGCGCAAGATTGCCTTGGAGCGGAACTCTCCATTGCGAAAATTACCGATACGAACCTCCATCGGGGCGCGTTGACACCACTCCACCAGCGGCAGATGCAGAAAAGGCACCCGCGTTTCGAGCGAGGCGGCCATCGACATTTTGTCGGCCTTCATCAGCAAGTCCTCGACAAGCCACGTTTGGAAATCGGCTTGTTGTGTCTGGGCCAACTGATGCACCGTGGTGGGCAGGCTGTACCAACTGGACACCAGATCGGACGTCGGTTGCACTTTGCCCCCCTGCCAGAAGAATGCTTTCTCCTTGTCTCCTAGCGTCCAAGCGATGTGCAGTGCCATTCCCTTTGCATACGCTCCCGGCCCGCCCGCGGCCATCGCCGACAAGGCGCGCGAATGCTCTCCGCTCACGTAGGACGCGGCCTTCAACAGGAAAGGCGGCACGTGTCCATAGCGCCGTTCGGTCTTGACGACTCGTTCAATGCTGGATTTGCGGTCATATCCCAAGAGCAATTCGTCTGAGCCTTCTCCGGACATCGCAACCTTGACGTTCTTCCGCGCGGCGTGAGCGAGAAGGAAAAGTGCGGTTCCGGTTTCATCGCCATAAGGTTCGTCGAAATGCCACGCGACGCTATCGAGTTGGTCGAAATAGAGCTCGCGCGTCATCACGATCTCATGATGCACCGTGCCGAATTTCCTGCTGACCTGAACGGCTAGGGAAAGCTCGTCATCGTTACCGGACCCTTCGGCGCCTATTGAAAAAGAATGAAAATTCTTGTGACCCAGTTCGATGGCCGCCGTGCAAATCGCCCCCGAATCGAGTCCTCCACTTAAAAACAAGCCCACCGGGACGTCGGAAGCCACGATATGTGACTGAACAGCGGCGAGAAACTCTTGCTCAAACTCCCGAAGATAATTCCGGCCGGGATCAAATGGTTCGGGAGTGAGGTTGGGTTGCCAAAAGCACGTGACTTCCGCTGATTTCGTCCTGCATGAATAGACGAGCATATGTCCGGGTTGAAGCTTCATAATGCCGGTCCAAACCGTCGAAGGCGGTGGCACGTAGCGCAGGCTGAGGTAATCCCATACGGCCTGCTGGTTGACGGGTGGCTTCGACGGTAAGGCTGACAAAATCGCTTTGATTTCGCTTGCGAAGATCAGGCGATTGTTATCGAGCATATAATAAAGCGGCTTGATGCCGATCTGGTCGCGAGCAAGCACGATCTTTTCGGTACGGCCATCGTATATGGCGACGGCGAACATGCCGTGTAATTTCTTGAATCCGTCTTGTCCTTCGGCATGATAGAGGTTCAGAATCACCTCGGTGTCGGATTTGGTCTTGAAGTTGTAGCCTCGCGCAATCAAGCTTTCGCGCAACGCAACATAGTTGTAGATCTCGCCATTGAAGACGATTGAAACACCGTCTTCGGTATGCATAGGTTGATGACCGCCGGCAAGGTCGATGATGCTTAGGCGCCGCATGGCAAGGCCCACGCCGGTCTCGACGAGTTGGCCGCAGTCATCCGGACCGCGATGAACAATAGCATCGTTCATACGTGTGAGCGCGCGCTCGACTTCCGCGCGATCAGCACGCGTCGCTATGCCAACAATACCGCACATTTAGGCCTCAAAACCCCGCGCAATTGACTCGCTATGCATCGTGTTTCGTTCCGCGCGGTCCCAGGAGGTTTTAATAAACCACCGCGAGATCTTATCGGAATAGGGCAAGACCCTACACCACTCCCTTCCATGCTTAAGCACCTAACGCACCTAACGGATTCAAGGCGAGCCCCTATGCGGGTGCTGAACCTCATACGCGGACGACATCTATCCTAACGCCAAGGTCCAAACCTCGAAACATGCAGAACTGAACCATCCCGAAAGATCGATTCTGCACCCATGGGAGAACCGGGGGAGGATACATCGGCAAGGTTTCGCAACATTAAATCGGACAGTGTTTTCCGAAGTTCCGCCTATGTACGGGCGGCAATCCTGCCGTTCAGCCCGCCCCAACATGGCGGAACAGATATTCAAGCGTGCAGATACGCGCCCAATGAAGGTCGGATATCGACTGGTTAAGGCGGAAATATCGAGACATATGGGGGAACGACACATCGATTCCCCTATTCAGATATGGCTCTGAATGCAGAACCGGACGCGCAGGCCGTGCACCCAGCCGCGATCTCACGCGAAACGTCAGCCGTCGCATCCAGGGGGGACGAAGGTAGGTTGCATAATCTCCGATAGCGGCCGATACCGGCGCGTTGTCCGAAAAACTGTAGCCATAATTCGAACTATGCTTGGCAAGGGCAGAGTCAGCGCCACGGATCAGGCGCGCCTCGAAATTGCCGAAATATTTGTAACGCAGAGGAATGCGCAAAGCAGCTGAGACGGACCGATAATCCACGAACGGAAGCACGGAATATCCCCACCGGCTATTGATACTGTTCTCGCGTCCGAACCAGGACCGGCAACGAAAATACGGATAGAGCGCTTCAATTTGGCGGCGCGACAGTGTTTGGCTTTTCCCTCCGTCGAACACCGCCGCAACTTTTTCCGCCACCGAGTCCTCGTAGGCTCTTATGTCAAACACGCCGGTGCATTCTGCAGGATCGAACTGGCTGTAGAAGACCCAGACGAACTGGCGCGGCGTCAGTTGGCGATTCTGCGTCAGGTTGAAAAAATTGCGGTAAACTTCCCCACCCCCGCCATTGACGTGGAGTGCTCCGGCCTCGCTTCTGCGCAATCGGGCTATGAGTTCTGCGCCGTCGTTGAAGATGCCGCCATTGGGGAGCGCATCCTCACGGTGGAAGTTCTGCTGCAAGATTTCCGCATAAGATTCGAGATTTACGGTTCGAAGAGTCGATTTGTCGATGTGGGTCAGCGGTATCGTTTCCGCTTCGGCGATCTGCTTTGCGGTGCGCACGTCCTCATCGCCGTTACGTCCGTAGACGAAAAGGTGAGGTGTTATTCCCGCCTTGCGAAACAGGGCCAGCAACAAGCGCGTGTCATATCCGCCCGATAAGGCCATCTGGATATTATCGGCAAACAGGCCTGTCAGCAGTTCGGTGTATCCGGAAAGGCCCGCAAGCGTACGATCCACGGACGCCTGAAGCGAGTCCGGTTCCTCCTCGGGTGGTAGCGAATACGGGCTGCGACGAAGAGTGGGTTGCGGCTCAAGCGACATTTCATCGAACAGGCTCAGGCGCCGAATTTCCTCGAACACCGTTTCATTTCCGAGGCTCACGCCGTTGAAAACATATTCGTATATTTCCTGCACGTTGATCGTGCAGGAACCTATGACGGCAGTGGCCGCCAGGAAGGACGTCGTTGCGATCTTAAGATCGCGGGCCAGGAATAATTCATAGGTGCCGATTGGGTCCTTGAACAGATAGGTCTGGCCTGCTTTGCGCAAGACAACGAGAAAATGTCCGTGCGACTCAAGCAAGGCTTTTCGGTAATCCGTCTGCTGGTAGAAGACTTTCAGCGCGTCGGCGCCGATCCGCCCCGCATAAATGAATGTTCCAACTGCAAAGACAAAGTTACCGTTTGGAAAGATAACGTAATCCTGCGCCGGATAATCGATTTTGGGATAGTAGTCGATCGCATAGGTCTCGGTCTCAAACGTGACCGGTCGTGAAAACCCGCTTCGCTCGAACTGTTCCCGGCTTGTCTTCCGGACATTCTGGAAATCGGCCAGCTCGCTCTTGGCGGCATAAAAAAAACCACCCATGCGGCGGCGCCTCTCGAAGAAAGCAACTTGTGTTGTCCCAACCTTATAGGCCAGTCAAGCACATCGGAGAGTATGGGCAGCATGAGTTAACTCATTTTTCCATTCCATATCGCCGTTGTGGTGACTTGACCGGAAATCTCGCGTAAGAAGCTTATGAATCGCTACTTTTCGCAATCCGCGTAATGTTCGAAGTCGTAGGATTGCGGTCGAGCCTGCGCAAGCTTGCGCGCCGGTTCTCAAATCCGCACTAGGACTGCATGACGACCAATGTTTATCTGACCATAGACACCGAGCACAGCATGGGGGGTGCTTGGGCGGATTCGTCCTTGCGGCCTGTTCCAACGGAACGCCACATCCACTGTAGAATAAACGGAGAGGACTATGGAATTGGCTGGCTCTGCCACGAGCTTGGCCGGCACAATTTCCGCGCGACATTCTTCTCAGAAATGTTCGCCTCGCTGATATTTGGTTGCGACGACACAAAGGCGTGGTGCCAGTATCTCCTGGAACGCGGACAGGACGTGCAATTACACACCCATCTGAACTTCTACTATTATGCGCAGCACCAAACGCTATCGCGCGCGTCCTCGGCTCGCACCGATGACCTTTCGGCGCTTCCCACAGAGCTTCGGGGAGAGCTTCTAGAACAGGCTTGTGAGTTGTTCCACGCTGCGACGGGTTATTACCCAGTGGCCTACCGGGCCGGAAATTGGCAGGCCAACCTTGCTCTTGTCGCGGACTTGAAGAAAATTGGAATTCGCCTCGATTCGAGCTTCAACGCGACCGCACGGCATGGGGGCTCATTCCACCGCGACGGCGTCAAGCTCAATGTCCTGCAAAAGCTCAATGGAATGTGGGAACTGCCGCTGACGGTCCTGAAGCAGAGCCTTCCCGAGCCCCACCTTATCGATGGCATGCGGCCATTCGACCTCGTCTCGTTAAGCACCTGGGAAATCCGAAAGGCGCTTGATGACGCCTATCGCGCCAGTATACCCCATCTTGTTGCCGTTCTGCACAATTTCAGCGGCGTAAAGGTGAAAGATCCGCAGTACTTGACTATGAAGCCCGACCGCGTGGTCCGGGCGCGCTTGCGATTCTTTCTAGACTATCTCGCGTCGCATTCCGATCGCTTTCGCGTTTCCACGTGCGGTGAGCTGGTTTCGGAGCTTGATAATGTTCAACCTGTTGAACGGGTCGACCTGCCGCAACTTGGGCTCATTCATCCCCTCGCACGCAAGATCGTCCAAGCGGTAAATTCGATCTACTGGTTGTAATGTCCGAGTGTGCAGCATTACCTGGTTGGCCGATTTCAGAGCGAGGTATGGAGTTTCGTTGAATGTTGCCACAGCGAATTCCCTATCGGGCGCTCGGCTGGCTCGCGGCGATGACGACGTTCGGCATCGTTTATGGAAGCTTGCTCCCGTTTGAGTACCGCCCTCTTCCGCTCGATGTCGCGATCGATCGTTTCAGGCATCTCAGTTGGATCGATGTGGGAGAAGGTGGTCGGGCAGACTTGGTTGCGAACCTTGTGCTCTACTTGCCCTTTGGATTTTTCACTTGTGCGGTGCTCGGTCGACGAACACTGGTGGGCGGAGCTCTTCTTGCGATCTTGCTCGGTGTAGTCCTCGCAGTCGGCGTGGAATTTGCCCAATATTGGGCAGCTCCGAGGACCGTTTCCCTCAACGATATCATCACCGAGATTTCCGGAACGATTATCGGGGCTGGAACGTGGGCGCTATGGGGAAAGACCTTGGTGCATGCGGCACTTGCGACGATTGCGGGCGGTCGTCAAGCCATGCAAGCGGCTTTGGGCCTCTACATTTTGGCCTACGCCCTCGTCTCGCTGTTCCCCTTCGATTTTCTCGTCAGTGCGCGCGAGATCGCAGCGCGTTTGGACGAACCAAACGTCATTGTTTGGACATCGCATAACATTTTTAGTCTTCGCGGCGCGTTAGGCCTTCTCGTGAGAATCGTAGCGATGATCCCGCTGGGAGCGGTGGCCAAATTGGTCTGGCGACGCAGCATCGTGACGGCCATTATCCTCGCCGTTTACTTTGCCACCGTCATTGAGCTGCTACACTGGTTCGAAGTTTCCTACTCTTTGAGTTTTTCGAACATCGTCATTGCAGGGTTCGGGGCGGCTCTGGGTCATAAGTTTGCAGAAACCGTGGTGGAAGGACGACACAAACTGCGCGTCGTGGCATGGCCGCAATCGGGCACTCGCTTACTCGCGCTTATCTATCTTATAATGCTGAGCATTGTGCGCGGCTGGAGTCTTGGCTTCGCCTCCCGGTCTCAGGTTGAGCAGACGCTTTCCCAAATCAATTGGTTGCCATTCTATTATCACTACTACGTTCCCGAGGGCGCCGCTGTCGCAAGTACCGTTACCGTCGCCGCAAGCTTCATGCCTGTGGGCGTGTTGCGATGGGCGATGCAACTGCGAGCAGGAGACATGGCTGCACGACCCAATCCCGTGTGGCCTAGCGCAGTTGTTGCGGCCCTACTTTGCGCCGTGCTCGAAATCGGCGCGCTCCTCACAGCTAACCTAAGGCCCGATCCGACTAATGTACTGATTGCAGCGGTCGCCGCGATGTTGGGACAACGCACCTGTGAATGGATCGCCCGCATCGCCCAGGAAATGGTGCGCCCGGGAAGCCGGATGCGATGAGCATTGTCGTCACGAGAGCGGCCCGAATTACGTTTGGACTGTTTCTACTCACTGTCGTCGCGTGGTTCGTTGTCGGTTTCCCGATATTTCGAGCGCCTCTCGCCGCTGCTTTCGGTGTTTATGCCATTTGCCTCGTTCGTTGGCCGCGACTTTGGCTCGTGGCCCTACCGGGTCTTTTGCCTGTGTTTGACCTCGCGCCATGGAGTGGTCGTTTCTTTTTCAATGAATTCGACGCGGTCGTCCTGCTCACAGCCGGGATCTTTTTGCTGCGCGAAATGAGGAACGAAGACCCGATTCCGATCGCGGACAGCTTCACGCTCGCGCTCGCTGGGCTGACGATTTCCTATTCGATCAGCGCAGCGATTCCGCTCCTGGACTTGGCTCCGATTACTCCGGATTCCTTTGCGAACTATCTTAGCCCTTACAATAGCCTGCGTGTTGCGAAGGGCTTTTTCTGGTCGCTTCTGCTGCTTGGACCGCTGCGACAAGCCATCGCCAAGGATGCATATGCGCGAGAACTTTTTTGCATCGGCTTGCTTGTAGGCTTGTTGGGCGTGTCGCTCGTTGCAGTCTATGAGCGTTGGCTATTCGCGGGCCTATTTGTTTGGAATTCCGAATACCGCGCAGCCGCCAGTTTCTCGAGTATGCACGCAGGCGATGGGCCTATCGATGTCTGGCTCGCCATGACAATCCCACTGATTGCCACTCTTGTCGTGAATAGACACTGGGCACGCCGTTTGCCGGCGGCGGTGGTTCTGGGATTGCTATCCTCCTATGCGCTGATCGCAACGGGCTCTCGTGGACCGGTGCTTGCGGTCATTACAGCTTATGCAGTTGGGCTCTTAGCGCTTGCGGTAACTCGCATGTATCCGCGGCATGTGCTGGTGGCATCGGTCTTCGGCGTGACGGCGGCGATTGTCACAGCGACCGGGCTTCCGGTGCTGGCGCAGACAGGCTTAGGGCAACGCTTCTCGCAACTGCCCGAAGATGCGTTAACCCGGTTCGATCATTGGCGTTTCGCGTTGGATATCCGCGACAAAAGCGTCTGGACCCAGGTCTTCGGAATGGGGCTTGGCAGTTTTCCCCGAACTTTTCAGAACCATGTGCCAAGCGAATCCCGGGCTGGCCGCTATATATTCATGAACGACGGAAGTATCGGCTTTTTGCGGCTGTTTTCCGGCCTGAATTTGTACATGGGTCAGGTGGTGACAATCCATCCCGACAGCGAGTATCGGATCACCATAAGGTTTCGCACGTCGGAGCCAAACGCTACCCTGACGCTGCTGACATGCGAGCTCTGGTTGACACAGTCGCAAAACTGCACCGGTGCGGATGTAAAGTTGCCCCGTTCGGAAGAATGGCAAACGGTCAGTCAGCTCCTTCGCACGGATGCAACAGGGTCGCCAAAATCAATAGCGGGCATACCTGTTCGACCACCGACCTGGCTTACATTTTTTGTAACCGATGCTCAACGTAGCGGCGTGGATATCGGCGCCGTCAGCGTAAAGGACCCCGAAGGCCAGGAATTGATGCAGAATGCGGACTTCCGGAGCGGAGCCGATCGATGGTTCTGGGTCCATGACGATCATCCCTCATGGCATATCCTCAATCTAGTGGTGCATATCCTGTTCGAGCAGGGCTGGTTCGGGCTCCTTGCATTCGGCGCGCTGTTTGCGTTCACAATGTTCACGCTGTTGCAGCGCATGGCGCGCGGTGATCTTCAGTCGGCTGTCCTGCTTGCGGCGCTGGTGGGCTTTGTGGCGACGGGAGTAGAGGTCAGCACCCTCGATGAACCCCGGCTTACGCTCGCCTTTTGTCTGCTGTGCTTCGCGGTACTCTGCCCAACATCGCGGGACCCCGTTGAGGTCGAAAACGGTTATCGAAGCGCGACGTCGGCGGCCCTTAAATTCGACGGCCCCAGCTGGCTCTAGGCGTAAACGCAAAGCGATTGGTAAACGCTTTCCAGGCAGAAATATCCGCGCCTGAGCAAGAATGCCGCATCCTTGTTTGGCGCAGTTTGCAGTACTTAACTTAAACCGCGCGATTTACTGGCACGAATCCTTTGGAAGTGTCAGGAATTGCCTACAATGAAGTAGTTTCGGGGGCTCAGCCTATTGGCAAAACCGAGTGTTCCCCAAAAGGCTGCCGGATAAGCGGCCTCTTGGTGCGCGGGTGGCCTGAGCTGGCCAATGCATTAAAGGAATTGGACTATGAGTTGGCGTAACACAATACTCACCGTTGGCTTATTTAGTACCCTAAGCGTCGCCGCTCAAGCAGGACCGGCTGTGACTGTTACAACGCCGGGGGATCCCTTCTCTGGCGACTTTTATACACTTGGATTTGAGTTCACGGTCAATTCCAGCGAAACGATCATCGCATTAGGAGTCTACGACGATTTACAAGACGGTTTAGGCCACGGCGCTTCACTAGGCTTATGGGACGGGAGCGGCAATTTACTCAGATCAGCTACCCTCGGCGCAGGACTGACGGGAACTCTGATCGGCGATTTTCGCTACGCTGACGTTGCGCCCTTTGTTCTGCTGCCGGGAAACAACTACGTCGTCGGCACCTACTTGCCGGGCGATTTCGTAACCGATTTTGCGACGTCGCTGTTCACGGGCGCGGGCGGTAGCGGCTCCGTCGATCCCAACGTCAATCTCATCGAGGATCGATACAGCAACTTCGATTTCGCGTTCTCCTATCCTAACGTATCTGATCACCACGCCGGCGCGTGGCTCGGCGCGAATTTTACAGATGCCCTGGTTCTGGACGTAGATCCTGTTGCAACGCCCGAGCCGACGTCCATTGCGTTGTTCGGCGCAGGCCTCGCAGCTATCCGGCTATGGCGCCGCCGTAAACCGCAGAGAGCGCGAGCTTAGAGACGGATCAGTGCGAGGGGCCGACCAGCCCTTGCCGGCCTAGCTTTATTTTCAGGGCTTTGTGCAACTAAGTTAAGTTGTCGGCTCAAGTATCTGCAAAAACACTAACAAATTCTCGCAGGGCGCGACCTAGCCAAATCTAGGCACGAGCTGCCGCACTGCTATTGGCAAGGCTGAGTGGGTGGCGCAGTAAAAGTCCTAATGATAATACCGGTTGGGCTGCCAACCAAACAAAACATGTAGAGATTGCCGGTTCCCATCCTCGTGACGTTAAATGCGTACGTGGGGCCGTCGTAATTATAGGTTATGACGCCAAGACCACCCGAATCGGAAATGGCGTACGTGCCGACCGGTTCCGGTGGACCAGAGTGATCACCAACTTCCTTGATCGTCCCCCCATCATGCAGTTCGTTCCAACCGGTCGATCCATCTCCCCCATTGTTTCCACACGCATAGTGGCCGTCGATCTCGGTTTGTATTTGCATTTGGGAGAGCTGAGTTCGCCCGGGGCCGGCATTACAATTGATACCTTGCGCCAACGCTTGGCTGGTCACAAACGCAAGAATGGTTCCGACGGCAATTACTTGTCTCACGGCCAGTCTCTCCCTCAACACATTCCCAAACCAACTTGTCAAAAGATTACACAAGCCGACTTCATGTCTCAAGTGTGGGCAAACGCCACATCACAACAGGCTTAAGAACTGTTCGGATTTGTCGCTGTCCAAAGGGACAGCGTGGTTAACAAGGACTCCAACTTATTTTGCGGCAAGAATTCCGTTCAAATCGCTCAACAAGCTTGCCTCGCAATCGGCAACTTCGGGGTTCTCCGCCGCAACGCCCTCCTCTGACGTGCAATGGGTGACTGGAACAGATGCGCTGCTTGTCGCGCCCCGATTCATCAGACCTATCAAACACGCTACGGCCAACGCCAATGCCGCGTCCGTTACCTCCGCAGAGCGTTCGGGCAGAAAGACTTCGAGTCCGCTCGTGATCAAGAGGACGACGACGACGATGCATGCAGAGAATTGGATGCGTAGGCCTGCTGCTGTCGTCAGCCAAACCAGACTTCCGTAGTAGAACACCTTCTCGAGAAAGGACTCTACATTCACATCCGTTGCGCCATTCAGAAAGCTCGTAAACACGCTCCATCCGAACGATCGTCCCGTGAATTGGAACTCGAAGGGCGCGACACGCCATGCCACCACATAGGCGAAAAGAGGCAGAACCACCGCCAGCGCGCGGCGGTGCGGAGGCTGAGGCCAAATGGCCAGCCAGACAAAAAACGCTGTTGCGGCACCCAAAATTTCTTGAAACGTAACACTCTGCGAAATGATCATCACTTTTGCGAACAGCACGCATGCAACCAATAGCGGGTAGCGAATGCGCGACCACTTTTGCCCCATGATCGAATCGGTCAATGCAAAGACAGTCAGCCACATGATGCTGTAGCGAAAGAAATCGTAGAGAGTGAACTGAGGATCGACGATGACCGGCTTCAGCGCGCTCCAATATTTGCTCAAATTGATGACCGGGACGTAGGGGTAAAGCCGGTATCCCAACCAACTCCCGAGCAGCAGTGCGGGAAAGGGTTGATCCCGCAATTCTCTCGGCAAGACCCAGCCTCGATTGAAGACAATTCCAACGATCCCTCCGAGGATTGTTCCAACGACATCGGAGTACACGTCGGTCGCGCTCGTGACCCGGCCCATAACGTAATACTGCCCCAGCTCGCAGCCCACAGATAAGGCTGCCCCTGCAAGGGCGGCGACGGCGATGCCCCAAGAGCTTCCGGAAACCAATAGAAAGGCGCGGGTCCCGACAAACCCCAAAGGCATATAAAAAATGAGGTTCGCCAGAACATCGCCGCGCTGGGGCGCGGCATTCCACGTGGCGAACAGCGCTTCAACCGGACCGATATTGCTGCTCGGAGCTATGAAGGAGAATGGATACAGCGAACCATACAGAATGAACGCCACAACCATTGCTAAGGCGACACACTCATTTCGCAGACGACTCGTTTGCATTTTTGTCACAATGCATTCGTTTCGTGAGAGTAACTCTCATTGATCCACGTGCGGAATTCCCGACATTTGTTAAACGAGCGGATCCGCGCGTGCGTTAATCTCTAATCCTGGGCGAATCGATCACGATTGTTCCAACGCCCTACCGTGCCTATTTGGCTCATTTCAGCGCAGACGTGCGCTCGACCGGTGTTCCAATTGGAGATCAACAGCGGCATCGGGCATTAACCGAACGACAGAATCGTGATCATCTTAATCGAGATCGCGGTCTGTAGCTCATGGTTGCAGGAGCGTGATCGCGTACAATCTAAGCCACGTTACTCTTGCTTACTCTCAAACCAACACAGAGAAGATACGACGAAATAGCGCAGATTCATCGTTAACCAAACATTGCGAAACTCGCTGACTGTGTCAGAAAATATAGCTAAATTTTGATGAACGACGCGGGGGGAGTGAAACCTTCCGTTGATTCGTGGTTTCGGCACGGCACGTGCAGGTCGGTGAGTAATATTTCCGACCGTGTTCTGGAGTGGACTGATGGCATTTGATCCGCTGCTTCCCCGCCCATTGGATCAGCACGTGAGTGGTGAGGGTCGAATTAGGGTCATTGCTTCGACAGAAAAGAATGCTCAAGCCGAAAGTTCTTTTCGGCGTGATGAAATCCACGAGAACTCTCGCGATGCCGAAGGCAGCACTGTTCAGTTTGCTGACGTTCAACAGCTCAACACCGCGATGCCCCCGCGCTCGAAGCGGTATGCGCCGCTTCGTCCCATCGTAAATTTCGGCACTGCTCTCATTGCGCTGGACGCGGCCTTTATTGGCATTGCCCAAGTTGGATGGACCGAGATCTTGCGCGATTGGGTAGTCATCAAGACTGCCCAGGCAATGGTACTAGCTGCGTTGTCGACGTTCTTGAGCATCTTGGTGTTGTACGCGCTCGATGCCTATAGGCGCGAAATCTTGATGAACCTGGGTGTTCTTACAACACGCGCCATTGCAGCGTTCGTTCTCAACAACGCATTGCTATTCCTTATCGTGCATTATGGTCTTAGCGCTATCGATGCCGCCGGCACGACCGACCCCGACGCCGCGCAGAGCGAAATGCTCGCCCTGTTGAGCAGCGTGCTCGTGGCGGGAGCCTTCGTGATTAGTCGCACGGTATCCTATTCGTTGCTTGCGCGGCGTTGTTTCACACATCGCGTGCTTGTAGTCGGCAGTGGAAAGCGTGCGCGCTATCTCAAGGAATTGCTCGGACACGGTTCACGGAGTCTGGTCAATGAATTGATTTTCGTGCCCGAAACCGTGATCGACAATGATCGCGCAAAGTCGAGCTTGGAGCCTGTCGCGGATTTGACGGATGGACCGATTGACGAGCTCGCACGCACTCTCCAAATCGATGAGATCGTTGTCGCCATCGACGAGGGGCAGCAATTTTCCTTTGAGCCATTTGTCGCCTGCAAGGCTGGCGGTATTCCCGTTGTCAGCTATAATTGCTTTATCGAGCGGGAGACGAAGCGAGTCGACCTCAACCGCCCCGATCTGTCCTGGCTGGTATATTCCGATGGTTTTCGCCAAAGCCTTGCCGACGCCGCGTTGAAGCGCGCGCTCGACATCTTCGTGAGCTCCGTACTGCTGTTCATCAGTACTCCAATCTTGGTGCTGGCGATTGTTGCCGTAGCCATAGGTCGCGATGGCCCCGTGTTTTTCAAGCAACAGCGCGTTACAAAGGACGGACGGCTGTTCTGGCTCTACAAGATCCGCACTATGCGCCAAGATGCGGAGCGCAACGGACCACAATGGTCGAGCGCCCAAGACCCGCGAATCACTTATGTAGGAGCTATCCTGCGGCGGTTCCGCATCGATGAAATTCCTCAGCTCGTCAATGTGCTGAAGGGCGATATGTCGTTGGTAGGACCGCGCCCCGAACAACCTTTCTTTGTCGAGCAGCTTTCTCGGGAAGTAAGGCTTTACAGCCTGCGACACAGCGTAAAGGCTGGAATAACCGGCTGGGCTCAGATCAATTATCCGTATGGTGCCTCCAAAGCAGACGCCGTTCGCAAATTGGAATACGAACTGTATTATATTAAGAATTATAGTTTCCTTCAGGAACTTTCGATATTGCTCCAGACGGTACGCGTCCTGTTCTGGCCGCCGCGAGCCACGTGAACGCTTTCAGTTTTGCGGTCTGGCGAAATCGACAATGCGAATTCTGCATCTGTTCGACCATTCCTTACCCTTGCAGAGTGGGTATGTGTCGCGGTCACTCGGAATTATACGAGGACAACGCGCGCGCGGATGGCAAACGATTCACGTAACAACTCCCCGACATTACGGTTCCACGAAGGCGAGCGAAACATTCGACGGATTGACGTTTCACAGGACCGTTGGGTCGTTTACGTCGGTGCCCGTGCTTCGCGAGCTACTGGAAATGAGAGCGACGAAACGCAAGCTCGAAGACGTTGTGCGCAGTGAAAAACCCGATCTGCTGCACGCGCATTCACCGGTGCTGAACAGTCTGCCGGCGTTGCTGATCGCGAGAACCTTTGGTTTGCCGATTATCTATGAAGTTCGCGCTCTTTGGGAAGATGCGGCGGTCGATCTTGGTCACACACGGTTCGGCTCGCTGAAGTATCGAGCGTCTCGATTCGTGGATACGTTCACACTGGCGAGGGTGGATAAAGTCATTACGTTGTGTCACCCGCTACGCGAAGAAATCATACGGCGGGGCGTTCCTGCTGATCGCATCGCGGTCGTTCCAAACGCCGTCGACTCTTCGTTTTTAAGACCTGCTCCTGCGCCCGACGCCGCATTGAAGCAAAGCCTTGGAATTCGCGGGCCTGTTTTCGGCTTTATAGGGTCTTTCTATTCCTATGAAGGTTTGGACCTCTTGCTCGAGGCCGTCCCGGCATTGAGCCGTGAGATCCGAGATTTCAGGATTCTTCTCGTTGGCGGCGGACCCGAAGAGCAACGCTTGCGATCTATTGTGGAGCAAAGTGGCATAGGCCACTTCGTAAAGTTTGTCGGGCGCGTTCATCATACTGACGTGGCGCGCTATTATGCTCTTACCGATGTATGCGTGTTCCCGCGGCGGAAAATTCGTTTGACTGACCTGGTGACGCCACTCAAACCGGTGGAAGCGATGGCGAATATTAAGCCAATCGTGGCATCCGACGTGGGTGGGCACCGCGAGCTGATCAGCGATAATGAGACGGGATTTTTATTTCCAGCGGGTAATGTGCAGGCGTTGGTCCAGCTGTTGCGGAATGCTGTTTTCAACCCCGCCAAGGCGGCTCAAGTTGCAGCGAATGGACGACAGCATGTCGAGACCCGCCTTACCTGGGATGTCGTCACGGACACTTACGGCGCAATCTACGAAGAGCTTCTTTCAAAGCCTCCGGTGAAACGGTGGGCTTTGACCTCACAGCGTATGACGTGAGTGACCTGCGCACCGTCATTGCCGTTTACATGCCGTGCAACGAAGGCTCCGGAACCCTTTCAATTACCAGGGAAAAAGGCGCCAACATGTCGCGACGCCTTTTAGAGCCAGTTCTGGTAGCAATGTTCATACGCGCCCTCCTCCGTTGGAGATATCCTTTGAAGAAGGGGCACGCGCTTCACACCGAGCCGCATATGCGAAATATGGTTACTGGCATGACCTGAAACAGGTTCCTGGCATGTCCTTTGCGCTGGCCCTGGAGCGAGTCCCGAATTTAACCGCAACCCCTGGAGCGGCTTGCTAATTATGAGAAGGCCAGCTTTAATAAAAAGATCAGAAAACAGAACACCAAATTCGCAAACGAAACGCGAACTCCAAGCGTTGCTGCAGCGCACGATTTTACCTTCATAACGAACCGCAGGACTGGCCATGCAATACTGGAAAACCAAAATCCTATCGCACCTCTCCAGCATCCTTCTTTATCGCTGGTACGGCGTGGGTGTGGCTTGGGCGCTGTGTCTGGCCGGATGGGCCGTCATCGCAGCGATGCCCGATCAATATAGGGCGGATGCCAAGGTATACATTGACACCGACAATTTGATGGATCCCCTTCTTAAGGGTCTGACGATCAGCATCGACCCGGCGCAGGAAATCGCGATCATGCTCAAGACGCTCATTACGCGTCCGACGCTTGAGCAGGTTATCCACCTCACCGATCCGAAGGCAAATGCGTTCGACGCAGTACAAATGGAAGAGCGCGTCGAAGAGCTTCAGAGCAAGATTTCCATCCGCGGCACCGAGACCAAGAATTACTATTCGATTGGGTTTTCTGACAAGAACCCTGACTACGCTACGTCGGTGACTCAGACGCTGTTGTCCATTCTGCAAGACTCTCGCGTGGGCAGCACGCGTCTCGACATGGATTCGGCGCGCGCCTTCATCAACAAGCAGCTTACGGATTACGAACAGAGGCTCCGCGACGCCGACAAGCGCAGAGCAGATTATAGAACTCAACACATCGACATTCTTGGCAAGGGCGCGCCCGCCAATCGCATCGATCAGGCAAGTCAAGCACAAGACACATCCACCAGAGAACTCAACTCTGCGGTGGCCAGACGCGATAGCCTGAAGGCGCAAATCGCGGCAACGCCTAAGACCATTGCGGTGGATGATCGCATGCTGCCAGGCGCTAACGCGGCCCCTGGCATAGGAACAGACGCTCAAGGCCGTCCCGTTGTGATTGGAAATGCATCCCAGCGTTTGGAGCAAGCCAGGGCGCAGTTGGACGACCTGCGAACGAAATTCACCGAAAACTACCCGGACGTCATCAAGACGAGGCAACTGATTGAGCGTCTTGAGGCGCAGCTCGCGCCTCCCACGCCAGGGGGGCCTGAAACGGGTCACTCCGTCAACATCACAAATCCCGTTTACACTCAGCTTATGGATAAGCTTTCGAACGAAGAGACCAATGTCGCGGCGCTGCGGCAACGTCTCGCTGCCGCGACGACCGATCTTGGACGCGCAAAGGCCGAAGCTGCGAAGGCCATCGACATCCAAGCGCAATTCGACGGTCTTGATCGCGACTACGGCAATATCGATACGATGTACAAGCAATTGCTGCAAAGCCGCGAAGCAGCATCTTTGTCGCAAGCACGAGATGATCAAAACCAAGGTGTTTCATTCCGGGTGCTTGAACCACCTCAGAGGCCTGAACAGCCGACTGCTCCCAATCGTTTGATACTTAATTCGCTGGTTCTGCTGTTCGGTCTCGGTGGAGGTATCAGCATTGCGGCCCTGCCCTCATTGATCGCAGGCCAAATTCTCTCCAGCGACGATCTCGCTAACCAATTTGGCGTTCCGGTGATGGGAGTAATCAGCGTTCTGCCCTACAACCTCGCCATGAGGAGCGGCAAATTATCGACCATTGCACTCGCGGCATCCTTGATCTTGCTCCTTGCCAGTTATGTCAGCGTCGTCGCGTTCCTTCAAACGTCGATCTATTCCGTGTTGGGTGTATGAAATGGTAGAGCGTTCGAGTCGGCTTGACCTTATTGAACGCGCCGCTAGGCGCTTGGGCACCGTCGAGTCCACGGTCGCTGCTTTACCGCCCGTGCGCGAAGACGGCTTGGCAGCCAACCTCGACCCCGCTCCCGCTGCGGAAATTCCAGCGTTGTCTTTGCCTGTTGGCGAAAACCGCCGTCCCGAACCGGTGGTGGCACCTACCCTAGTTAAGGAAGAAATCGCGCCGCCTCCGCCCGAGCCTTCCGTATCTTCGTCGGCTAACGTTCGTTCCGATCCCGGCCAGCGAACCTGCCGGATCAAGTTCAATGAAGTGCGGCGCCGCGGGATGATTACCCCAGACAATCTGCGCTCAAACATTTCCTTCGAGTTCCGGGCTATCAAGCGCAAGCTTCTGGCCTCTGCTCGGGATCAGAGAAGCAACGCACTCAGCGGCAATCTCATCATGGTCACGAGCGCGCTGCCTGGCGAAGGGAAGACCTTTACCGCGACCAACCTTGCATTTGCCCTGACTGCCGAACGCGACCTTCAAGTTCTCCTCATCGATGCAGACGTCATTCGCCCCTCCATTGGGGCATTGTTCGATAACCGCGAAGGTCCAGGTCTGACCGATTTGCTCAATGGGAAGTATTCCGATTTTGACGATGTCACATGCCGCTGCGAAGACATCGACAATCTCGGTGTAATTTTTGCGGGCGCACGCGACGAGCACACACCCGAATTGATCTCGAGCCAGAGGACGGCAGAGCTGCTTCGCGATGTCTCGAAAAAATACGAAGACCGCATCGTCGTCTTCGATACGCCGCCCGCACTCGCATCGGCGGAAACCGCAAATCTTGCCGGATATATGCATCAAGTAATTCTGGTTGTGGCGTGGGGTGAGGCAAATCGCCATCAAATTCAGAAGGCTTTGGACAACGTTTCGGCGTGCCGAAACGTAAGCCTCGTGTTCAACAAATCGCCGAAGTGGCAGAAGATGAATAGCGACTACTATTACTACTATACCGAAGACAAGAACGTGCCAAAGCCCTGACACGTACCGGTAAGGCAAAGTAGTCATGTACACGCAATTCTACCGACTTCACGGCGAGCCGTTCCTGCTCGCTCCCGACCATCGCTTCTATTTCGAGAGCAGCGTGCATGCTCAGGCGATGGCCTACCTGACCTACGGGATCAGCCGCAGGGAAGGCTTCATCGTCATTACGGGGGAGATTGGCGCGGGCAAGACAACGCTCGTCAAGCGCCTTTGCGCTTCAATCGACACCCAACGGATCATGACCGCTCACGTCGTGACGACGCAGCTCGAGGGGGCCGATCTGTTGCGCATGATCGCGTCCGCGTTTGGGTTGAAGGATCTTCCTTCGGACAAAGGGTCTTTGCTTCTTCGCCTGCAAAATTTCTTCGAAGCGGCCCTCCAACACAATTTCCGAACCCTGTTGATTGTCGATGAAGCCCAGAATTTGTCGGTCAATGCGCTCGAAGAACTCCGGATGCTTTCCAACTTCCAGTCGCAGAGCGTCGCACCGTTTCAAAGTTTTCTCATCGGCCAACCCCAGTTTCGCTCCGTGCTTGCAAGCCCGGATCTGGAACAGCTTCGTCAGCGCGTGATTGCGACCTATCATTTGGGCCCGATGAACAATCAGGAATGCGGCGAGTATGTCATGCACCGGCTTCAGCGCGTCGGCTGGCATTCCGATCCCACATTTGATGCGAGCGCTATCGAGGCGATCTATGCAGAAACCGGCGGCATACCCAGGCGTATCAACACGCTCTGCAACCGGCTGTTGCTCTTCGGGTGCTTAGACGATGTCCATCATTTCTCGGCCACCGAAGTGAAGAAAATTGCAGCCGACCTCGATGCCGAAACCTCACCGGAAACGGCCCTCGATGTTGCGCGGGACACCACAACCGTAACCGTTCATGATCCGTCGGGTGTTGTTAATGGCGTGGATCGTCTCGATCGGCTGGAACAGCGGGTTGCTCGGCAGGAGGCTCTGATCAGACAGGCGGCTGCCTTGTTCCACAACCTGCTGTCGTTTCACCATCCGGATGCCGAATGAGCGCGTCATTGTCCTATGAGCGAGAGTCCTCGCTGATACCGAGCGAGACGCACAAGATACAGACCTGGATGCACCGCCGCGTGATGCAGGTTGCGCCCGGCGGGATGAATGCCTTGACCGTCGACGTTGAAGATTATTTTCACGTCGAGGCGTTCTCTGATCTCATTGACAGGCAAAGCTGGGATAGCCGCGAATGCCGCGTCGAACGCAATGTCGATTGCGTCCTTGAGATGTTTTCAAAAGCCCACGTGCATGGGACCTTCTTTACTCTTGGATGGGTGGCCGAGCGATATCCTTTCCTCGTACGTAGGATTGTCGATGCGGGTCACGAGCTCGCCTCGCATGGCTTAAGTCACTACCGAGCAGATGCTCAAAGCAGCGGAGACTTCCTAGAGGATGTCGCGCGTGCGAAGCATATCCTGGAAGATATCGCCGGCGTTGAGGTCAAGGGGTATCGGGCGGCCTCTTTTTCGATCAACGAACGAAATATCTGGGTTTACGGAATGCTGGAGCGAGCGGGATACCGGTATAGTTCCAGCCTCTATCCTGCGCGCTATGTTCCCCAAGCGCCGCAATTCGCGTTTCATCCGCTTGCCGGAAGCGAATTCATCGAAATTCCTATTGCGGCAGTGCGGCGGTTTGGAATGACATGGCCATGCGGCGGCGGTGGTTTTTTCAGGCTGTTTCCCTATCGCTTTTCCGTACAGAACATGCGCCTTGCGGCGAAGCGCGACAACGCGCCTTGCATCTTTTACTTTCATCCCTGGGAAGTTGATCCGGACCAGCCTCGGGTCGAAGGTGCGCCCCTGAAGACGCGCATTCGGCACTACACGAATATCGGAAGGATGCATGATCGCCTGAGTCGCCTGCTCGCAGAGTTTCGCTGGAATCGGCTCGATCGCATCTACACGGCATTGGCATCGTGATGTCTTGAGAGGCGCCGTTGGATATTCTGCTCCTTTGTCATCGCATCCCGTATCCGCCGAATAAGGGCGACAAGATACGCTCGCATGCCTTGCTTACGGAGCTCGCGAAGCGGCACCGCGTGCACGTCGGCTGTTTCGTGGATGATCCTTCCGATTTTGAGCATGTGGAGACGGTTCGGCGATTGGCGGGTGGTGAGTGTCTGTTTCTTCCGGTTGGACGCGCCGGCAAGTGGCTGTCGGCAGCACGTGCGATTTTTTCTGGCCAGCCGGTGACAACCGCGTATTTCGGAAGTCCCCGTTTGAGCGATTGGATCGATGCGGTTGCGCAAAGGCATGCAATCGAGCAAACGGTCCTCTTTAGTTCCGCAATGGCGCCCTATGTCCTGGACAATTCCAGATTGGAACCTGACAAAACGATTCTGGATATGGTGGACGTCGATTCCGACAAGTGGCTGCAATACGCGCAAACGACAGCCGGCCTTCGCCGTTGGATCTATGGCCGCGAAGCAAGGCTTCTGCAACGGCTCGAACGCACGGCAGCTCGCCACTTCAAGGCTACTCTCTTGTCCTCGCCTTTCGAAGCGGAAAGCTTCATCGCGATTGCACCGGAGTCCACCTCAAAAGTCGGCGTCATCCACAACGGGGTGAACTGGGATTATTTCTCGCCCGGCGATTTTGAAAATCCGTTTCCAAAGGGCGAACAGCCCATCGTCATGACGGGCAAGATGGATTACCACCCTAATGCCGATGGCGTGAAATGGTTCTTCCGCGAGGTCATGGGCCGGCTGAGCGCAGAGCTTCCTGCAGCTCGGTTTTATGTGGTCGGCTCCAACCCGCCAGCGTCGCTCCAATCTCTGGCAGGGCCTAAGCTCGTTCTTTGCGGACATGTTCCGGATGTGCGGCCATATTTGCACCACGCCGGCGCTGTCGTGGCGCCGCTCCAAATTGCCCGGGGCGTGCAGAACAAAGTCCTTGAGGCAATGGCCATGGCAAAGCCGCTGGTTACGACTCCGGTTGCTGCCCGCGCGCTCGCAGCGAGAGCGGGCGAACATCTATGGATCGAAAACAGCCCTGCGGGCTTCGCTGCCGCGGTTGTTGCTGCTATCAAAGGCAATGACAGGCAGAGGATCGCAGCCAATGCCCGCGAGTATGTCACGCACCACCATGATTGGAGCCGCAATCTCGCCGTCCTGCATGAACTCATGTCCGACGACCATCACCTTCCAGACGCGAGGGATGGTCATGGCGATGCGCATCCGTCACGCGAAATAGCTTCGTCGATCTCCGCAGCGCGTTCGAGTGTGGGGGCTTTCTGAATGAGTACGCATTCGCTATCTGCAGACGTAACCCCCACGGCCTATAGCGGCCAATGGACCTGGCACCTGGCCATTCTCGGCACGATGATTGTTGCGATCCTCGCGGTGTTTCCGTCAGAGGTCGGTAATGCGGTCGTTGTCTGGACGTGGTACCCTGCCTATTCGCATTGCTACCTGATTATCCCAATCTCTGCTTGGTTGATCTGGAATCAACGCGCGCAGCTCGCGCGTATGGTGCCGTCCCTCGAACCAAGGACCCTGTTCATCCTTCCGCTTCTGACGTTGGTCTGGCTTTTGGGTTACATCGCCGCCATCAATGAAATTCGGCAATTCACGCTTGTGGCAATGATTATTACTGCCGTTTTGACGATGCTCGGCTGGCGGGTTTTTCGTGTCATTGCCTTCCCAGTGATCTATCTGTTCTTCCTTGTCCCATTCGGCCAATACTTTATTCCGCCGCTGCAGCAGTTCACGACGTGGTTCACCAAGATCGGCCTGGACCTCCTCAGCGTGCCGCACTTCACCGAAGGCACCGTATTTCAATTGCCCAATGGAACCTTTGAAATCGCTGATGCCTGCGCGGGTCTGCGGTTTCTAACCGCCGCGATCGCGCTCGGTGTTTTGTATGTTCATCTGACCTACACGAAGTGGTGGAAGTCCGCGGCATTCTTGGCCGCGTCCGTCCTCGTTCCCATCCTTGCAAATGGTCTTCGCTGTGTCCTGACGATGTCATTGGCGTATTGGTTGAACGATTTCGATGCGGTTGCTGAAAATCACATTACGGCGGGATTCTTTTTCAATCTGCTCTTTATTTTTGGCATGTTCGCGATTGGGCTGTATTTTCGCGATGATGCAGTCGCCAGCGAAAGACATGTGGAAGCGAGAGCTTCGATGGTCTCGCGCCCGGGGCTCGCTGCTGTAGCGGCGGCGGCACTCGCCGTGATTGCGACCGGACCGGCCTTTGCTTATTGGCACGAGAATCGAGGTACGCCTTCGAACCTAGCGATGCTCCAATTTCCGCATCTGCAAGGCGGATGGACGGTGCTTGCGCCCTCGACAAGCTGGGACCCCGTATACGCCGCTCCGGATCAGGCGTTGAATCAAAGAATCCTGAAAGCAGGGGATTCGCCGGTCGACGTAAAGGTTTTCTATTATGAGCGTCTTCGCAAGGCCACATCGCTGATTGCCACGACAAATCGCTTATGGAACGATCTCTATTGGCATCCCGCGGAATTCCATAATGTCCAAGCGCGTCTCGGACAGCAGGCGATCGACCTCGATGAGACGGTCATCTTCTCGCCGTCCGAAAAACGTGTGATCTGGTCCTCATATTGGATCGGCGGTCAGTTTACGACCAGCGGCTTGGCCGTCAAACTGCTTCAGTTCAAAAGCATTCTGTCGGGGAACGAGGGGACTGCGCTCATTGCGTTCTCCACACCGATTGAAGACTCTATAGATGACGCCCGGGCACGGCTGAAATCGGCACTATTGGCTCTTCAGGATCTGCCGGAGCAGCTGGACGCGGCAGGCCGTCCACGCCAAATCCCCATTGCTGCAGACTAAGACTTTCAGCTGGCCATAAATGTGCGGCATCAGCGGCTGGTTCGATACGATCGGCGAACGCCCGCCAGATCGGCGGCTCGTCAAGGCAATGACGGACGCCATCCGCCATCGGGGCCCCGACGGCGAAGGTTTCCACTACGGTGCAGGAATCGCTCTTGGTCATCGCCGGCTGGCGATCATCGATCTGGTAACCGGCGCTCAACCCATGTTCAACGCCACGGGCACTGTCGCCATTGTCTTCAATGGCGAGATTTATAATTTTCAGGAACTGCGTCAGGAACTGACGGCTCGAAATTATCGCTTTGCGACCAACTCCGATACCGAAGTTATCATTCATGCCTGGGAGGAATGGCGCGAAGGGTGCCTCGAACGGCTTGTCGGGATGTTCGCATTTGCGATCTGGGACGAGCCGTCGCGCACGCTGTTTCTCGCTCGGGACCGATTGGGCGAAAAGCCGCTCTATTATTCGCTGCTGCCGGATCAGACCCTGATTTTTGCATCCGAGCTGAAAGCTCTTATGGTTCATCCGGGCTTGGCCAGGCGCATCGATGCGTGCGCCATCGAGGAATTTTTTGCGCTTGGCTATGTCGCGGAACCCCGCTCGATTTACGAGGGCGTGTCGCGATTGCCGGCTGGCTGGTCGCTGACCATCACACGTGGCCGCCGGCCCGTCGCACGGAGCTATTGGGAGCCGAAGCCGGCAGCCGAGCTGAGGGGAAGCGTCGACGAACTCGCCGATGCCTTAGTCACGCGTTTGAGCGCCTCCGTGAAGGCACAGCTTGTTTCGGACGTTCCTATTGGCGCGTTTCTCTCGGGCGGCGTGGATTCGAGCGGCACGGCAGCCCTCATGGCGCAGGCGACGCCGACCTCGATACGCTGTTTCAGTATCGGTTTTGGCGATCCTCGCTTTGACGAAACCGCCTATGCCTCGGCAGTCGCCGAACGCTACGGTGCAGAGCACATCGTCCAGCGCATGACGGGTACAGAAACCGACCTTGTTGCGCGATTGCCCGGCATCTTCGACGAGCCCTTTGGGGACAGTTCGGCGCTTCCAAGCCTATCGGTGATGCAGCTTGCTCGGAAGCACGTCACCGTCGCTCTATCGGGAGATGCCGGCGACGAGCTGTTTGCCGGGTATCGACGCTATGCATTCCATGCCAATGAAGAGCGCATACGGCATCTGCTTCCGGAAGCGATTCGCGGACCGCTTTTCAGTCTGCTCGGCCGTTTCTATCCGCAACTCGATTGGGCGCCGCAAATGCTGCGCGCGCGTCACACATTTCAAGAATTGAGCTTGGATCCCGTCACGGGATATTTCCTGAATCTTTCGGTCACCGATGATGCAACGCGCAATCGTCTTTTCTCACAAAGCTTGCGTGGCTCCCTTGCAGGCTATCGTGCTGCCGACGTCGTTCGCCAGCACTGGACAAATGCGCCCGATGACGATCCCGTTGCCACTGCGCAATATGTCGATCTGAAGACTTGGCTTCCCGGCGACATTTTGACAAAGGTCGACCGGACGGCGATGGCCTGCAGTCTTGAGGTGCGCGTTCCTATGCTCGATCACCGCTTCGTGGAATGGGCGCTCGCCCTGCCCCGGGCCATGAAGATCGCCAACGGTCAAAGCAAATTCCTTCTCAAGCGTGCTTTTGAACGGCTGGTGCCGAGCCAGGTTCTGTATCGCCCCAAGCAGGGATTTTCCGTGCCGCTTGCAGCGTGGTTTCGGGGTTCCCTGGGCGAGAGCTTTGCGCAAGACTTATCCGGTGGGGGCGCGCTGGGCGCGTCGGGCTATTTCGAGCCGGGCGCCATTGGCCGCCTGCTCGAACAGCACAGGAGCGGGCTTAGCGACCATAGCCGAGTGTTGTGGCTGCTGTGGATGTTCCATGGCTTTCTGAAGAAGGTCCACGCGCCAGATGGGGTACAGCCCATAGGCGCCTAGCCGGGCACCTGCTTGTCCTGCGGCGGGCTGACGCAGGCCCTGAATTGGTTACCAACCCGCACTGTCAGGATTGTTGACACTTTTCAGGAACTCCGGTCCGCACATAAAAATTTTCTATAGGAAATTCAAATGCTTGAGGCCGATGGCAAGATTCTTGCTTTCATCTGGTAAAAGGGTATTGTTAGCCCGTATTGGGGCTGTCGTCGGTTAATCGGTTGGGGTAAAACTTCGGTTGGGGGCAGCGAAGAGGTACCACAACATTTGGTGCGGGAGCGAAGTGTCATTCGGATCGGCTTGAATAGAGTTTCAGCAATTGCTCTCGCAGCGGCGATGGCCGGTTTCGGATTTTCCGTGCCCGCGGCCGCTACGGATATTCCTATCACCTTCGACTTCAATAATTCCGGCGGCTACACCTTCGCCAACGGTTATAGCTCCACATCGATTTCGTCTTACATGAGAAGCGTTCTGATCAATAGCGGTCTGTTCGATAATTCAACGATTACAGCGGCCAATGTCTATGTAACGGGCGCCGTCGGGCAAATGGGGTCCAGCGCATACAATGGGGAGGGATTCACTGTCGGCTGCACGTCGTCCTTTTCCGGCTGTGTAAATCCCGGAACGGGTGTGACGAATCTTACTTTGGGTAATACGGAGCAGTCCACATCCGGTAATCACGACGCGACCAAATTCGATACGACCGCTGCTGCCGCCAATGACGGATTCCTAAAAAATTGCACCGGCTCAGGAGATGCTGGCGGGTGCTCTGCCAATTCCTCCGACATTTTTATGAGTTTCAAGAACTTAAAAACGAAGAGCGGACAGACCGTAAACATCGCAAACATAAGCTTCGATCTTCAGATTTTTCCTGATGGAACCTGCACCGACGACACCGCCGCCGCATGCGGCGGCGCTGGATTGCCAAACCTGCCGGATCTGGAGCTTTGGTCCAAGGACGATGGCACTGGCACCAAATTCGCCGAGTGGACCGGCGTTGCGCCCGGTGTTGGCGGTACATTTACCCGGTCGGACGTACTCAATCCGGAGACGGCGCCCCAGCTTCTGACCACGAGCGGCACGATTTGTATTGCCTGCTCCACAACAACTCAGACGATTGACTTTATGGATTGGCCGGCAACCATCGGGCTAGACCACATCGTGGCTAGTTTCTCTACGCCCGAACCTTCAACCTTTGGCATGCTCGCTTTTGGTCTTCTCGGACTTGCATGGATCGGTTGGCGCCGGCGCAAGCACGGTACTTCTGCGATCGACGTTGTCCCAACCGCCTGAGCGCCGGCTTTCCGTTTTATTTGTCATTGTCCACAGTCGGGCTAGCCGTGCGCTGTCGTGATGGCCAGCCAGCGCGTTCCGAGCGGACATTGCCGTCGTCGCTACGAAGGGGCTTTTGCTGAGGCGGAGAGGTCTACAATCGGGCTAGCAGCTGAGTTGCACTATTTCTCTCGCTGAACTTCATATCTTTATCGATAACCGACTGCAGTACGGCCTTCGCTTCGGCACGCCTCCCGGTGCCCTCCAAAGCCACCGCGAGGTGGTATCCGATCGATCCATTCACGGGAGCCAACTCATGGGCGCGACGCAAGAGCACCAGCGCACCCTGAAGATCGCTTCTGCGCAGGAATTTCAGCCAGCCCAGCGTGTCCATGATCGGAGCAGCGTCCGGCGCAACCTTGACCGCGAGCGACACCAGAGAGATCGCCCGGTCCGGATCGTCATCGCGCAAATTCCAACCGAGATTGTTTAGAATCGTCGGGTCTTCCGGCCGCTGCTTCAACAAAGCTTCGAGTTCTTTGCGAGCACTGAGCGTTTCTCCGGACTGCGATAAGAGAGACGCATATTGCAGCCGGATGTCGAAGTCCTGCGGACTTCTCTTTAGCCAATCCACGAGTATGGCCGCGGCTTTCTTTCGATCACCTGCAGCCAGGGCGTTCCCGCTCATTTGCTGCGCCAAAAGCCTATTTGGATTGGCAGAAAACCTCGAAGCCAAAAATTTATTGGCCTCATCCGCGCGATTCAACCTAGTCAACGTATTCGTGACAAGCAAATCGCCTTCGGCTCCCGGATGCGCCAGAGCATAGTCATGCGCGCTCGCAAGCGCCTCATCCGGACGGTTGCCGGCAATGAGATACTCGATCAATACCGTGCGGGTTTGCAACGAGTGAGGGGCCAACTCGACTGCGCGCCTCGCTGCATCGATCGCGGCAAGACGATCCTTTTTGGCGTTAAGCGCCCGCGCAAGCAACACATAAGTGGACGGCGAGGTTGGGTATGCCGCTGCGAGCGAGCGATAGGTCTCGACCGCTCTATCATCTTGACGGGTCGCAAATTGAATTTGGCCCAGCTGAGCGAGGGCTTGAGCATTGTCTGGCGATATCCGAAGCAGCGCATCCAGCGTGGCCCGCGCATCGTCGAACTCACGCCGGCTTATTTGCAGGGCGGCGAGCGCCAGCCGAGGTGCGGCATCGTTTGGAGAAGCCTTCACGGCAGTATTCAGCAGAGCAGTAGATTCGGCAGCGTGTCCTTCGTGCACTGCGATCTGTGCCAATGCTACGTAGGCGGACGTGTTGGCGGGATTGATCGCGAGAATTTCGCGAAACGCCTTTTTTCCAGCTTCGGAATTTCCCCGCGCGACAAAAACATGACCACGAAAATAGAGAGCCGGAATGAATTTCGGATCGGTAGCCAAAGCCTCCGTAAACGCCGCCTCGGCAGCGGGAAGATCGCCCTCTACGGCGAGCACCCGGCCGCGATAAAATGAGATGAGAACTGCATCTCCCGGAGTTTTCTTCGGGATGCGACCAATCGCGGCCAAAGCTTCGTCGAATTTGCCAGCCTGCGTTAAGGACGCCATGAGCGGTAAAACAATATCCCACTTTCCGGGCTGTTTTGCCTCGAGTTCGCGAAGATCGCGGGCGGCCCTATCGCTGTCGCCAAGTTCATAGCTGGATTGGGCCAATTGTTGCTTCAGCAGATCGTTATTGCCGGTCTTGTTGAAGCTGATTGCTTTCTCCAAAGCGCCGACGGCCTCAGCATAGCGGCCGAGCTGGGTATAGGCTTGGCCGAGGATCGCTTGAACCTGCAAGTCATCCCTTGTCTTGATGGGTTCGAGCGTCTCCGCCGCAGCTTGCGGGTTCCGCAAAGCTAGCAGCACTCCCGCAAGCCGAATGCGCCCCGCTACGTACTCCGGTCGTCGCGAAACGAGAGCCGCCAGGATCGCTGCACCGCTCGCAACATTACCGTTGGCAATCGCGATTTCCGCCACCATCATGGCAGTGCCGGGGCGCGAGAGAACGAATTCCGGCTGCAATGTCTGTTCTTGATGCCATGCGCTCTGAAAATCGTTAGCGCGAGCTGCGATCACCCCGCCATAATACGGACCGAAGGAAGAGTCTGGCGCTTGGGCCAGGATGGCATCGAGTTCGGCCCGGGCCAGCGCATCTTCCTTCCGTGCAAGGAGCACTTCGATGCGCATTACCCTTGCAATAATGCTCAACGGAAGCCGGCGCACAAAATCATCAGCAGCTGCCAATGCCTTATCCAGGTTGCCGGTCTGAAAGAACAACACAACGCGGGAAACGAGAACGTCCTCGTCCTTGGGTGAAAGCCTAACGGCCTCATCGATGACGCGGCCTGCCAACGCGAGGTCGCCCTGTTCGACCGCGAGCTTGGCTCTGGCCGTCAGAGCTCTTGGATCGCGGCGCAAAGCAAGCGAGCGCTCCATTGTCTCATTGGCCTCGGTAGAGCGTCCAATCACCTGCAGTGCAAGCGCGCGCTGTCTCAGGATGTCAGGCGCAATTTTTGCTTGCCTCGCAGTAAGCGGCTCAGGAAATTCGGCAAGGAGTTGGGTCGCTTCGCCGCGCACCACCATGGCATCCAAAAGTGCCGGAATCACGATCTCTTCCGGCGCATTGGCCGTCCACGCATCGCGCAATTCGCGTTCGGCAATGCGGGTGTCGCCGCTTTTCAGCAAAGCGATCCCCAAATAGGCGCGGATCTCGCCATTCTTTGGGTTCAGCCGGACAGCGTTCTTGAGTTGCACGAGGGCTAGACCCAAATCGCCAGCCGTCTGTGCGCGCTTCGCATCTTCAACCAGCTTTTTGACTTCGTTGCTGAACACGCCGTCCTTGGGCAGGTTTGCGCTGGAGGGAGAAGCAGCCACAGCCGCAAGGCTCGGAATGCAGGTCCCAAATACGCAGCCCAACAGCCACACGGTGGCTAAAGACAGTCGTCGGGATTTCAGGAAAGCGCGCCGGCTTTGCACGTTCTAGGCCTCTTGGGGCATGAGAGGGCAATGTCACATATCATATAGGGTATCAAGACAGGCATCCATGCTTGCAAGATGCTGATTAGCTTAAGAAATTAACTTTTCCGTGTAGTTAGCATCTGCCGTTATGCTTAATACCGTGATAGGTTATCGCTCTATGGGTAGAGCAGGACAAATTGTCACTTGATTGCACGGTCGTCGGAAGGCGATCTAAAGTTGGACTTCCTATGGAGACTGCGTTGCGCGGACTTGTGGCAGCCCTGACGTCCGTGTTTAGCGGTTGCGTTCTCGCATCTTGCGCGAGCAGCGTTCCCGGCACTGTCCCTCTGGCCGTTGAGCCGGCCCTGCAGACCCCAATGGTCGTATCGGCCCCCTCCTCCGAGAATCCGCAGGACACGCGGGATCGCAACATCCTTCGCGCCCTTTCGCTACCGAAACCCACGGCCGTGGAAGGCATGCGGATCACCGGGACTGGTTCCGGTTTTTTCATCGCGGGTGATCGCGTACTGACCAATTTCCATGTCGTCGGTGGCTGTCGCGGCCTCACGGTCGGAAACAACACCGAGGGCGAGGAGGTTGAAGCCAACCTCGTAGCCAGCGATCCTCAGGCCGATCTCGCGGTTCTCTCGGCACAGGTCAAGGATATTCAACCGGCGCATTTTTTGGTGAAGCCATTTATGGAATCCCGCGAGGACTTGGCAATTGTAGGTTATCCCGAGCACGGTTTACCCGTGCTGCAAGCCGAACTGGACCGCGTTGCGGTGTTCGAGGACGACCTTGAGACCTATGGGCGGCTGTATCGTTTTTTTGGCCCCGTGCGCAGGGGAAACAGCGGCGGGCCGGTTCTGGACGCCAGTGGTGCGGTTGTAGGCGTGGTCACAGCCAAGGTCGATACCGTCGCGGTCTATAAGAAAACCGGCGCTGTCGTTGATGACGTCGGCTATGCCATTTCAAATCGCACAGTTTTTGGTTTCCTCGCCAGAAACCGGATTGCCGTCGAAGCCGCGACCGCGGAGGTCAACCTGTCCGAAGGCGACCTCCTGAATAAGGCGCATGGCTTTGTTCGCCAAGTGCGTTGCTGGAAATAACTGCTCGCTGCGAAAATTAAGCGCTTGTTTACTTTCGTGATACCAACTCGGAAAGTTTCCACAAATTTGAATGAGTACGTATTAGGTTTTTGATCAAACCCTATTGCTGCGTAGCACGTGCACTTCACCGGCTATCGAGCCTGTACTGTCGTCTCTGAATTCGATGTGTCTATGTGAACCCCCAACAGATCGCCGGAGGGTTCATGGGCAATCGAGTCGCGCTTTATGCTCATCTCACAAGGACTGGACAAACACTGGAAGTACAAATTCGCGACCTTCTGGATCTCGCGTCTCAGAGCTGTTGCGAGATCGTTGCCACGTTGCCGGATGAACCCCAAGACGACAAGGACAATGTTAAGAACCCTTTTGAGTTCGACCGGCTCCTGAACACGGCAAGGCCAAATGCGGATGTCATCAGAGGCTGGACCGTGGATGGTCTTGGCCGATCTCTACAGCATGTTGTGATCACGCCAACGAATGAAACGCCTATTTCCTATTAACGTTCGTTGCAAAACTGACGTTCCCTGGGTATCTAAAAGCAAGCAATTTCTGATTCAACGTAGTTATGGGCTCTGCAAGAACTCTGAATTAACCTTTGTTGGGTGTTATTTTCCGGCAACTTTTGAACTCCGCGGAGTGCAATGCCCGACTCCTCGCCGCCCGGGACCACGATAGACAGCCGGCGCTCGAAACCAGGGATCGGGTGGCAGAGTTCGATTGCGTTCCGGATTGCCTGGCGGAACATCACTCGAGACCGCGTTCGTCTTGCCATCGCCATCATTGGCGTCGGCTTCGCCGTGCTGCTGATGACGGTGCAGATGGGACTTCTCATCGGTTTTGCGGTGACGTCCTCCAGCCTTATCGATAGGGCTGGCGCCGACTATTGGATCGTGCCGCGCGGTGCGAAAGACGTAGATCAAGCGGGCCAAATGATCGAGCGGCAAAAATATCTCGCTCTTGGAATTCCCGGCGTGAAATCCGTGCAAAGCCTGGTCGTGCACTTTGCCGATTGGAAACGGCCAGACGGCGGAACGGAAAGCGTGATCGTCGTCGGCGTCGATCCGGACCAACCGGCCGTCGAGCCCTGGAGTTTCGTCGCAGGTTCAGCCGACGATCTTCGTGCCGCCAATGGCATCATCATCGACGAACTCTATGCACGCAAGCTTGGCGTCTCCTATGTTGGAGAAACCGTCGAAATCATGAACAAGCGTGCGCGCGTCGTAGGCATAACCTCCCAAGTCCGCACCTTCACGCAATCGCCCTACGTTTTCAGCAGTTTGAAAAATGCAAAGCTACTCACCGGGATGGCAGATGACCGCACGACCTATCTGTTGGTTCGTGCCGAACCGGGTGCCAACAGCACTAAGTTGCTGAATGCGCTTCAGGCGGCCCTTCCTTCTTCCGATGTTTGGACGTCTTGGGGATTCTCCTGGCAGACCCGGTTCTATTGGCTCGTTACCACAGGTGCGGGTGCCGCGTTGCTGATTGCGGCCATCCTTGGGTTAATCGTGGGCTTGGTGATCGTTTCGCAAACTCTGTACTCCGCGACGGTCGAACGCATGCAGGAATACGCCACGATTCGAGCCATGGGAGCGAACAACCGGTTCTTGCAATTGATCATTCTGCGACAATCCCTGTTGAGCGGTGCATTCGGCTTTGCCATCGGAACGCTGGTTGCGATCATCGTTGCCTGGTTGGCGCGCTCCAGCTCCGCGGCCATGTCGGTTTCGTTTCCTTTAGTGCTCGGTTTGGCGGTTGTTACGCTCGGAATGTGCGTAGGAGCCTCTTTGATCTCAATCAGAAAAGTGCTGAACGTCGATGCCGCAAGTGTCTTCAGATAGCAATGCCCATGTGAGCGGGCCGGTGCCGATGCCGCATCCGGCAGCGGAGCTGCGCGATATCTCGGTGACGTATGGCGCGGGCGAGGCGACCGTGCATGCGGTCAAGGGCATATCGATCGAGATTCACCGCGGCGAGGTCCTGCTGCTCATGGGGCCTTCCGGTAGCGGCAAGAGCACGCTTTTGCAGGTCCTAGGCTGTATCCGGCATGCGAGCGCGGGAAGCCTCTTCATCGATGGACAGCCGGTTCGGGGACTTTCAGCAAACGACCTCAGCAAGCTGCGCTGCCAAAGGCTGGGCTTTGTTTTCCAACACTACAACCTGATTCCTTCTCTTCGGGCGTGGGAGAATGTTGCGCTCGCACTTGAGCTTCGAGGCGTGACGGGCCCTATCGTTGAAGAAAAGAGCCGCAAGGCGCTTTTCCGTCTTGGTCTGAAAAAGCGGGCGGATGCGTTCATCGAGGAGCTCAGCGGCGGCGAAAAACAGCGTGTGGCGATTGCGCGTGCGGTGATTGGTGGCCCAGACATCATTCTTGCAGACGAACCGACCGCAGCACTGGATGCGGCCAGCGGCGCCGAGGTGGCGCGGTTGCTCGCAACAATCGCGCATGATCAGCGCCGCGCCGTCGTAGCCGTTACGCACGATGCCCGCATCAGCGGTATCGCTGACAGAATTGCCTTTATCGAAGATGGAACCATCCGCTCAATCAAAAGAAATACAGCTCATCACCTACGATCGCTAAGAAAGAACAGCCCGCATGGACAGGAAGACGATAGCAGATCTCGTCAACACGAAAACAATAACGGATTACACGAACAAGAACCCGATAACCGCGGCAGCGACGGTAGCGGCAGCCGTGCTCACGACGATGACCGTCGCCGTTCTGCTGTGGCCCGCTGAACAGACACGTGTCACAACGCTGGGGTCCAGCTTCGCCATTCGCGATCGCATGATCGCAGCGGCCGGACTTGTGGAGCCTGCCTCTGAAGCGCGGCAGCTCGCGGCAACGGTTGTAGGCCGGCTGGTTCGAGTGATGTTCGATGAAGGCAACCATGTCGCAAACGGTGATGTCATTGCCGAAATTGAAAATGACGATCTGAAAGCGCAACTCGCGGAGGCCGAGGCGACGGCAATCGCACGCGAGAGCGAACTCCTCCGTCTCAAAACAGGTGCGCGGCCCCAGGAAATTTCGGCAGCCAAGGCGGAACTGCGAGAAGCAGAAGCTACGGCTACTATGGCACGTGCGAATTTCGAGCGGCGTATCGTGCTCGGTGACAAGCAAATCGTGTCCAAAGAACAAGTGGACCAGGCTCGCGCTGACCGTGACACCGCCGACGCGCGCCGCGAGATGCTGGCGCAGAAGCTTGGGCTTCTGGTGGCTCCGCCGCGTTCCGAGGATGTATCTATTGCGCAGGCTAACCTCAGTGCGGCAAAGGCACGCTTCGACGAAATTAAGGCTCAAATCGAAAAGACGATCGTTCGTTCGCCAGTAGATGGCGTTATTTTGAAGCTCTATCGCCGCACCGGCGAGACCGTGACGAACTTGCCTCCTACTCCCATCGTGGCTGTAGGCGATACCAGCCGGCTCCGCGTAAGGGCCGATATTGATGAGGCCGACGTGGCCCAGATCGTATTGGGACAGAACGTTTGGATCACCGCAGATGCTTTCCGCGACAAGCGGTTTCGCGGGACCGTCAGCCACATCGGGGCCCAACTCGGGCGCAAGAATTTCCGCAATGACAACCCCGAAGAGCGCGTCGACAACAAAATCCTTGAAGTACTTATCGATTTGGAGCCCGGCGCTCGGCTGCCTATCGGGTTGCCCGTCGACATTAAACTGGACGGAGCCGATCAAAGCTCGAAATTGACCGATGCCGGACCCGAGCCTGAGCACAACGTGTCCACCGCCTTCAAGAAGTCCTTCAGCCGATAGTTGCGGGCACATCATGCGGATTTCGCCGGGAAGCCCCACCGCATTCGATTATGAAACGGCTTTCAGCCGCAATATCGGCTGGATGACGGAGTGGGAACAGCAGCAACTTCGCAAGAAGACTGTGGCGATCGCCGGGTTAGGGGGCGTGGGCGGGGCGCACGCGCTCACTCTCACGCGGCTGGGTATCGGCGGCTTCCATTTCGCCGACTTCGATCGGTTCGATGTCGTCAATCTGAACCGCCAGAGTGGCGCCTTTATTTCGACCGTCAATCTGGAGAAGACGGCCGTGATGGCGCAGATGACCAAAGACGTAAACCCCGAACTGCACGTGAGGCTTTTCCCGCGCGGCGTTACTGAAGAGAACCTGGACGACTTCCTGTTCGGGGTAGATCTGTTCGTCGACGGCTTGGATTTCTTTGTGCTGTCGATCCGCAGAAAACTGTTCAAACGTTGCGCCGAATTCGGAATTCCGGCTATTACCGCGGCCCCTATTGGTTTTGGTGCGGGCTGTCTCGTGTTCATGCCCGGAGGGATGACCTTTGAGGAGTATTTCCGCTTCGAAGGTCTTTCCGAGGCCCAGCAATATGTGAATTTCGCGGTCGGTTTGACACCGAAAGGATTTCATCGGGCCTATCTTGTCGATCCATCGCGTCTCGATCTTGCCAACCGGCGTGCGCCCTCGACGACGGCGTCCATTCAACTCTGCGCGGGCATAGTGGCCGCAGAGGCGACAAAGATTCTGCTGGGTCGCGGAAAAGTAGAGGCTGTCCCGGTCTACCATCAGTTCGACGCATATCGCGGAAAATGGCACCGCGGATCCTTGCGATATGGCAATGCGGGGCCTTTGCAGTCTCTCAAAAGGCAGATTGGCTATAAGGCTTTTGCGCAGTTCTCTCTCAACGCCAGGCCCGCCGAAGTCCCCGTGACCGGCTCGGACATGATGCGCATTCTCGACCTCGCCCGGTGGGCACCCTCCGGCGACAACGCCCAGCCGTGGAAATTCGAGATCGTCGCGGAGGACAAGGTGCTGGTGCGCATCCACACCGACGGCGAAGAGCGCAATATTTACGATTACGCGAACGGCCAGCCGACCTTGATTTCAGCTGGATTGTTGCTGGAGACGATCCGGATTGCCGCAAGCAGCTTCGGGCGCGCCATGCGGTGGTCCTATCTGGGTAGTAACGATGCAGAAGGCGGCGGCAGCCAACATACCATCGAGGTTATGCTGCCAAAGAACGCCGACGTCTCGGAAGACCCGCTTTGCCCCTACATAGCAATCAGGAGCGTGGATCGGCGCGCCTATCGGTCGCGCCGCTTGACGGAATCGGAAAAAGGGGAACTCGAAGCCGCATTGGGAAGTGAGCTGCGATTGCAATGGCGGGAAAGCCTCGCGGAACGCTGGGCGCTAGCACGTCTTTGCGCATCGTCCACGGACATCCGATTGCGGCTGCCGGAGGCCTATGACGTGCATCAGCGCATTCTGGACTGGAACAGGCCTTTCAGCCGAGACGGCGTGCCTGCCGCCGCGCTTGGCGCCAGTCCGATGATGCTTGGACTGATGCGCTGGGTGCTACAAAAGTGGTCGCGCGTCCAATTCATGAATCGATATCTCGCCGGCACCCTGATGCCACGAGTCGAACTCGACTTCATCCCCGGCGTGCGTTCTGCCGGCTATTTTATCGTCACTCGCAAGATCGAGAACGGCAGCCGGCACGAACCGGAGGCCTTGTTGCGCAGCGGAGAACGTCTGCAGCGTGTCTGGTTAACTGTGACTCGGCTAGGGCTCGTCATGCAGCCCGCACTGGCCCCGCTTTGCTTTTCCCACTATGCGCAGACGGAGCACCCTCGGCTGTCGCGCTTCCCTCGAGTTGCAAGGTTGGCCAAGACGGCTGCTCGCTGTTTTGCGGATGCTGGACCTGTGCTGTTCCTGGCGCGCATTGGAGAACCTCAAAAGAAATGTGCAACAAGCCGGTCCATCCGCCGAGACTTAACGGCTCTCATTGACAAGCCGAACTGATTTGCCACTGCCGATAAAAACAAGAAGCTCGCTGGATGCCAGCGAGCTCCTCGTATTTCAGTGTAAAGGCGAAAGCTTAGGCGTTGGCCGCCTTCTCGTTACGGCGCCGGAACATCCAACCTAAGCCCAACAGACCCATTCCGAACATGCTCAGGGTGCCGGGTTCAGGCGTAGCGATCAAACTCGCGCTCCCGCCACCCGGTGTGGGGAGGCCACCCTGGGTAGCGCCGAGGAGAATTGTGCATGGACCTGGAAATGGCGGCGTGTGAGCCGGCCCGCACGTAGAGACCACGCTACCTGCGTCGTTAGTGAAGGCGGAGTCCAGAAGGAGATGTATGTAATCAGTCGGCGGCGGAATTACAAAGAATGCAGCGAGATCCGGGATCATGGACGTGTCTACGCCCGCCCCTGGAACCCCGCCCGTGATATTCACTTCGTTTACAGGACCAGTCAGCGCGCCGTGAGCAAGTAGCACTGGGGAACAAGTGCCAGCTCCCTTCGGCCCAACCGTTGGGGTGCCCGGGTTTGAAAACGTGCAATCCCCGCCCACGTCGCCATACATATTGTAGGTCAAAGTGTCGAACGCGCCCGTGGCATCGTTGGGACCCGAAAATGTCAGGTGCGATGTCGCCGTGACATCGAACCAAATTTGAAAATTAGCAGTGTTGGTGGGAAAGACGCCTTTGTAGTTCACCAGCCCAGCATCGGCCCCGTTGATGGAATCGAGGACCAAAAACGCCCTTTCGGTGATGCCCGAAACAAATCCACCCTGAGAAGGAAGATTAATCGTTGCAAAATCGGCGATTTTAAAACCGGTGCCGTTAATGTCGGTGGCAGTAGATCCTGGCATAGCCCCAGGCGCCCATTCGAAGAAAATAGGCGCCGCAGCCGCGGGTCCTGTCCCCAGCCCTACAAAAAGGGCGCCGGCGGCGGCCGTCGTGATAAGTGCACTCTTTAGTCTGTTCACCAGCATTTTGCTCTCCAATTCGGCGGTACGCCGTTCAAATCCACTCCGACCCCTGCGGGCCTCCGGCAATACCGACCCCCGCGTTCGGCTACATGCTCGCAAGATTGGTGCCAGACTGGGATAGGACTTCGTAAAAAATGAAATATACATGTAGGGCAATGACTTATGACAATACTATGAGATCGATGTTTGCGCCCGCTATAATAGGATTGTAAACAAATCCGACACTCGGATCGCCTGCTCGCCCCCTTTGCTTAACTCGCTTGCCAGGGGTGTGTTCGCTCTGGTCAACACCGCTCCTCGACAATCTGGGGTTTACTCTACCTACCATCTGCGCGCCTAGAGCGGTGATGGGCGAGGCATAGGCCGGGGAGCTTTAGAAACCTGCAACTATTCGTCGCCTAGCCTGTCGGCAACCCGCAAAAAAAGCTTCGAACACAGGCCCGCATACGATGTCAGCTCCGTTCCCGGCATTGCGAGACCCTACCCCGGCTCGCGCAAATCAAGCCTCGCTCACAAGGCCAGCCGGCGAGCGGCTGAGGGACGTGTATGACAGCTATTTCGAGGTCGTGCTGGCCGAGACGGAGCAACAACGGCAATCCTCTTTCCGCTTGCGTTACGAGGTCTACTGCGTCGAGCACCCCTATGAGGATGCGGCACAGAACCCCAACGGATTCGAAATCGACGCCTATGACCCAGGTTCGCTGCACGCGCTGCTTATGCATCGGCCCACTGGCAACCTTATGGGCTCGGCTCGTCTGATTCTGCCTCAGTTCGGGGGCCGGCCCGTCCATCTGCCGATACGGCATGTCTGCCATCATGAACTCGTGGTTCACGACAACGACAAACTGCCGCGGGTAAACACGGCTGAAATTTCGCGGTTCGCGGTGTCCAAGACGTTCCGCCGCCGCGCCAATGAAGAACAGACATTGATCGGCGGCATTTCCGATGTGAGCGCCGATCCACGACGACGCATTCCTAACGCCTCGCTTGGGCTTATGCAGGCGATTGTCGCCATGGCAGCAAAGGCCGGCGTCACGCATTTGTGCGCCGTGATGGAACCCGTACTTTTGCGCATGTTACGCCGGCTCGGAATTCACTTCCTGGATATCGGCCCGCTGGTGGACTACCACGGCCGACGGCAGCCTTGTTATTCGGATCTGGATGTCCTGCTCGCTCGCATATGGCTGGAACAGCCAGAGGTGTGGGAATTGATCACCCAGGACGGCAGTCTGTGGCCGCTCAACACCGACCTGCTACCCTCCCTGCGCAAGGACACTCATGTCCTGTGATTGAGTGCCGCGCCGTTGGCATGGCTTGGATTTGGCCTTGGCTGATGGAAGGTGTTTGGTGCATATGGCAAAGCGCCTGTAGCTTCCCGGCACGGGTGCATTTCACGGGCAACTGCGCTAGCTGCTTCAGGCTCCATGATACAGATCGCTAAAAGCAGCAGTCAGAGCCGGATGCTCGCATTCACTGCCATTGCGGCAGTCGCCGTCCTTGCTTTCGTGGTTTTTCATATCTGGTTTTCGTGGACTGGATACATCGCATCCGACGACAGGTCCTACGCTCAGCACGCGAGCCGATGGGTTGAGTACGGATCGGATCTGTCGAGGGATCATTGGGGCCTGCGTCACGTCATTGTGCTTCCGACGGCCGTCTTTTTCAAATTGTTCGGGGAAAGCCAGTGGACACTCGCAGCCACCGATCTCGTCTACACAGTGGTGTTATTGGGCCTGGTGTTCAGCTGTGCCGCGCGAGCCGCAGGCAACATGGCTGGCCTTATAGCGATCGCTTTGGTTGCTTCCGTGCCGATGATCGCGAATGGAGCGTCGTCTCTGGCGCCTGACAATCCGGAAGCGGCGTTTGTGATCGGTTCTCTGATGAGTTTTCACTATGGCCTGAGCGGACGAAGAAAATGGATGATCGTTCTGTCAGGGGCACTGGCTGGTCTGGCACTCAGCACACGAGAGACGTCGCTCTGTCTGTTGTTTTTGTATTTCATTCTCTTTGTTGCCGGATACAAAGGTGACCGACGCGCCTATTCCTGGTTGGCACTCGGCCTCGCACTAACCTACGGAGCCGAAACATTGGTGCTTTGGGCAGCAAGCGGCGATCCGCTCTATCGCCTTCATCTGACAGTAGGCATCGTGGGGTCCATAAGTGGCGAAATTGCGGGGAATGACGCCGTCACGAGCGGATTTGACAGCCAGGGGCTGATCGCATCGCCACGCTGGCTAAAGCCCATCCTCATGATGTTGGCAAATCAGCAGATCGGCCCAATTCTGTGGTTCGCTATACCAGCCGCAATCTCCGTGACCCGCTCAGCCCGCAGACGCCCGGAGCTGGAGTTGGCACGCCTGCTCGCCCTTTTGTCGCTTCTGTGGTTCGTTTGGACTACGTATGTACTATTCCGTTCGCTGGTTTTGGTTCCGCGATACGAAACTGTGAGTGTCGTCGCCTTGGCCGTCTGCCTGGCCATTTGGTTATCCCTCGAGATGACGCGGGCTCACCTTTACCTTGCCGCAGCGGCGGTCCTGAGCATCATCGGCGCGGGCGTGTTCTTTACCGGTATCTCGGACCGGCAAGTCATGTTCCCCGAGCAACAGCTGGTGAGTATCGCGCGAGAAACTCCGGGCCGGATTTGGACGGATCCCGTTACTTACGACAGAGCGCAATGGCTTTTGTCTCTGAATGGCGATGATAGTCGCGTCATGGGATCGGCTCCACCTCCGGGCGGACTTTATGTGTTCAACAGCAAGGTACACAAAGACCTGCCACCGGACTGGAATATCCAGAAGCAACCGTCTGATTGGACCGTCATAGCGCGCTACCGTGAGCCGCCCCGCCCATTCGTCGGCGCACTTCACAGATTGGCCGAATGGTTGGGCGTCTGGCAGAAGCTACCGGAAGCTGTCATTCAAAAGCTCGAACCAGAGCCCCGCACGACAGTGGTCCTCCGCGCGGCCGGGACGCCCGGCTGAAGCTAGCCATGCTATGGCTGACGTTTACCTGATGGGCCCGCCAATCCCTCGTCATCGCAGGCCATACAAATCTGCAAAAGCAGTAAACATCCGCGCCTGGTCGTATTCGGCGAGCACCCTGTTTCTGTTCGCGCGGCCAAGCCGTGCGCGAAGATCGGTGTCGAGCAGCATCTGTCGCAAGGCCTTGGCGACGGCCGTGTGATCGCACGCGGTCAGGTAGGGATGATTTTCGGGTGCCACCATCGAACGAATATCGCCGACATCGGTTGCTACGATGGGACGAGCTGCGGCCATCGCTTCCAGAATGGTAAGGGGCATCTGTTCGGTATCCGAGGTCAGCGCAAAGATGTCGTATCCACCATAGACGCGCTCGGACCCCAGGATATTTCCAGTAAAGAACACGCAGCTCGCAACGGCCAAGTCCGCAGCGAGCTTCTGCAGCCGTTCCCGTTCCGCACCTTCCCCTACGATCACCAGGCGGCACGGGACATCTGCCGCCACCTCCGCAAACGCACGGACCAGCCGTTCCACATTCTTCTCTGCACGAAGCGAGGCAACCGTGCCCACGACAAGTCCTTCGCCAGGCCATTGACGGATCAGCGTGGGATCGGGTGACGCCGCAAAGCGCGCACAATCGATGCCATTGGGGATGTATCGAATGCAGGCGTCCGGCAGGCGCCAGACATCGTGGGCAATGCGTTGCAGCGTACGCGAAGGCACCACCACCCTGCTCGCTCTCAACAGCGCCCGCCGCGCCCAGATGCGCCTGCGCATTTGCCCTTTGGCTTCGTCCCGGCCAAAGCCGTCTTCGATGTGGATGTGCGGAGCAACCCGTGGCCAATTCGCCACCACCCACTCGATGGACCCCCAATTGTGGGTGATGAGAGTGTCAGGCCGAATGTTCTCGAGGGCTTGGCGGAAGGTATGACGATTGCCGAATAGCCCGCCTTTGCGCACTGGATAGCGTCGCAACGTCACGTCGACGTTTGGCGAAAATCGCTCGGCGCAATCGTAACGGCCATCCATCGCGATCACGACGTGCCGCAGCGCCCCACCAAAATGATTGGCCAGCGTCACCAAGCGCGTTTGTGCCCCGCCTACGTCAAACGTGGGGAAGACATGGGCAAGAAGAGGGCCTCTGCCGGCCGCTGTTCGAGAGGACAAAGACATTCACATCCGTGGCTGCGATGGTTCAGGCGTTCACGGCCTTCCTTTGATGCCCGGACACGATTCGAGAGGCCGGCAGCACGACCGTGACCTTGGTGCCGATACCCGGCTCGCTTTCGATGCGCAAGGTCCCACCATGCAGCTCGGTCAAGTGCTGGGCCAGAGGCAAGCCCAAGCCGACGCCGTCATATTTGCGGCTGAGGTCGGTATCGATCTGCCCGAAGCGCTCCAGCGCTTTAGGAATGTCATCGTGCGCAATTCCGATTCCGGTATCGGTAACCGAAAGGGCTAGATTTTCATCCTGTCGGAACGCAGAGACGCGCACCTCGCCGCCTTGCGGAGTGAACTTGATGGCGTTCGACAAAAGGTTCAACGCAACCTGGCGCAGACGCTTGTTGTCACCCCAGAGCTTGGGCAGATCGGGCTCGACATGGGCGGAAAGATTGACGCCGGCCTTTTGCGCCTCGGGTTCCACCAGCTGAGCGCAGGCCTCGACCGTTTCGTTCAAGGCGACGATTTCTTCCCGAAGTTCGAGCTGGCCCGAGTCGAATTTCGAAATGTCGAGGATGTCGTTGACAAGGCGCAAGAGATGCACGCCGCTGTTGAGGATACTGGCGATGTAGTCGCGATATTGCTCCTCGCGCGGGCCGAACGTTCCTTTCTTGAGAAGCTCGGAAAAGCCGATGATCACATTGAGCGGCGAGCGCAATTCGTGGCTCATCGTCGAGATAAACTTGCTTTTGGACTGGTTGGCGGCATCGGCGAGCGAGAGCGCCTGTTCAAGCTCGCGCTTGGCGACCTCGATCTCTCCGATATGCTGATCGACGAGCGCGCCGACAATGCCAAGCCCCAGGATCAGAAGGATAACCGCGGTCAGCGCGATCGCAAACCAGACGAGAGCTAACGTGTCCTCTGGGATGACGATGCTGGGATCTGGGATAAGCGTCAGCGCGGCCATGCCAATAAAGTGGGTCCCGCAAATTCCGACGGTAAGCAGGATCGCGCTTATGATGCGCCCATGAAGGTCGGGGGTCAGTTGGGCTCTGGACAAAGCGGCGGCGCCGAAGCTCGCGCCAATCAGAAGCGATATCTGGACGTAAATGATATCCCACTGCTCCTGGGCCTGAAGAAGCACACCCGCCATCCCGGCATAGTGCATCGCGCCGATCGCAAAGCCGACAACAGCGCCGCCAAACGCCATGCGTTCGGTGCTGCGCGCGATCCAGAACCCGAGTCCCGCCCCCGCAAGCGCGATGAATCCCGACAGAACCGTGAGGCCCACATTGTAGGCGACCGCAACACCTGGATGAAAGGCGAGCAGCGCGATCGCCTGTGTCGCCCAACTGCCGCAGCCGATGACCACTGCAGCCGCGATTACCCAGGGATAACGGGAATGCGCGCCATAGAGGCGCGTCATCATGCTGAACGCGGTATAGCAGGCAAGAAAGCACACCAGAACAGCGAGCGCGACGAGCCGCAAATCATGTTGCAGGGTCAGCGAACTGTAGAGGATCTGCATATAGCGAGGATGCCAGCGAATTCTTTTATATTTGGATAACCCTATACGGCCACGCCGGTGTTTGAGGTGAAATTCTCCAAGTTCCCCAATATATTCAGTGGTCGATGCGGCCCTTAAGGACAGATTAAAGGAAGGATCGGAAACATTATGGGGTCTCGCTCCATCCCTTGCGTGCTCATGCGCGGCGGCACATCGCGAGGGCCTTATTTTCTTGCCTCGGACCTCCCCACGGAGCCCACGGAACGCGACGGCTTGCTTATCCAGGTCATGGGCGCCGGCCACGAGTTGCAAGTCGACGGCATCGGCGGTGGCCATCCGCTGACCAGCAAGGTCGCCATCGTCAGCCCATCGCGCACGCCAGGGGCCGACGTCGACTATCTCTTCGCCCAGGTCAATGTCTGCGACCGTTCCGTCGACACATCGCCCAATTGCGGCAACATGCTCGCAGGCGTGGGACCTTTCGCGATCGAGACCGGATTGGTCAAAGCCGACGACGGCGTTTCCACCGTTCGAATCTACAATGTGAACACCAGGAAGTTGATCGAGGCGCGCATAGAAACGCCCGGACGTCGCGTCAAATATGACGGCAAGGCCGCCATCGATGGCGTTCCAGGGACAGCGGCTCCTATTCATCTCGCGTTTCTCGATGCGGCAGGATCGAAGACGGGTAAGCTCCTGTCCACGGGCAATGCCCGCGACACGATCGCAGGGATAGCTGTTTCCTGCATCGATGCGGCCATGCCGATCGTCGCGGCGAGAGCCTCCGACCTCGGAGTGAGCGGCTACGAGAGTCCGGCGGAGTTTGCAAAGAATTCGGACTTCATGCGCCGCATCGAGGCGCTCCGTCTCGAGGCGGGCGAGAAGATGGGGATCCGCAACGCCAAGGACCTCGTCATCCCAAAGCCGGTGCTCGTGACCAAAGCAAGGGCCAGCGGCACGCTCGCGGCGCGCTATTTCATGCCGCACTCCTGCCACAACGCGTTCGCGACGACAGGTGCGGTCGCGGTTGGAACGGGAGCGGTGACGCCTGGCACCATCATTGCTGAGATCGCCGGCAGCCCGAAGGCGCCCATCGATATCGTCATCGAACATCCGTCGGGCACCATGCAGGTGCGCCTTGAAGTGCGGCCCGGGCAAGCATCCCCCGTTGCCTATATCCTGCGCACAGCGCGCCGCTTGTTCGAAGGGCGCGTGCTCATAGAAACAGCCGATTCGATCGAAGCGTGACTCACTCGCTCCCGAACAGCACGTCTGACTCATCGGCGCCCGAGGGCTGATCGGCAAGCGCGATCATCGGAGTGAACACGCGCGGCGTTTTGTACTTGTCGTATTCCTTCATCTGGTCGAGCCGGACAAATTTATACCCTTCGCGTCTGAGCACAGGAACGACCGCGCGCACGAGCTCGGCAGCCTTGGGATGAATGGCGTGCATCAGCACGACGCCGCCATCCTTGGATTCGATCTCGCGCAAGTAGCCTTTGGCGCAAGTCGCCGCTGTCCAACCGCGTTGCCAGCAATCCCAATCGGCCGCAGTGCGGACATAACCTTGCGCGTCGACACGCGTTTCGCCGCCAACGTCCCAATAGATCGGGCCGATGTAATATTTCAGCACCGGATCGTTGTTCAGCACACGCGCGTGGGAGTCCTTCCAATAGCCATAAGGCGCGCGGAAGAACAGCGGCTCGCCCGGTTTCATCAGCGGCGCAATGTAATTGTTCACTTCGCGCACCTGATCCAACAGCAATCGCCGGCTCTGAACATATTTCTCGCCGAGCCGCGCGTGAGTGGCGGAATGGTTGCCCAACAAATGGCCTTGCTTCGCAACCTCCTTGAGCACATCGGGATGATTTCTTGCCATCTTGCCGACAATGAAGAATGTCGCCTTGATGCCGTAGCTGGCGAGCGCGCTGAGCACGGGACGGCTGTTCTCGTTGGGCCCATCGTCAAAGGTCAGCGCAACCGTATGCGTCCCGCGCAGTCCGTTGCGGCCGATATTCTTCTGCTGAAAATAGGCGAGCTTATCGCGGTGGCTCTTCGGATTTTCGGCAGCGCCAGCGACCGAAGCCGCGATCAGGCACAGCGCGCTGAACGCGACACACCTTCCCCCTATGCCACGCAGCCGCATGACACCCCCCCGAGTTATCCCCGATCTTTGCAAGAGGAGATTATTACAAGGGAACTTTTCGGTAAATCCTTCTGGGACTTGGGTTAATGACCATGACGTTACGAAACCGCAATCGCAACTACACGTCGGCGTAGCAGCGAATTTCCGCTGCTGCCCCCGGTGTGGTCACCGCTCCATAGCGCGCGGGTCCCACGGTCTTGCCGTAGCGCCACAACGCCCCCGAGCCGAATGCTTCAGGCTTGGGCCTCCAGGCCTTCCGCCGCGCCGTGAGTTCGGCATCGGAGAGTTCAGCATCGATGCTGCCCTTTTCTGCATCGATCGTGATGATATCGCCTTCGCGCAAGAGCCCGATCGGCCCGCCTTCGGCCGCTTCCGGCCCGACATGGCCGATGCAAAGGCCGCGCGTCGCGCCGGAAAAGCGGCCGTCCGTGATGAGGGCGATCTGATCCGAAAGCCCCTGGCCATAGAGCGCCGCCGTCGTGGACAGCATCTCGCGCATGCCAGGACCGCCTTTCGGCCCCTCGTAACGGATGACGATCACATCGCCGGGCTTGTAGTTTCGCGCCTGCACCGCCGCAAACGCATCTTCCTCGCAATCGAACACCCGCGCAGGTCCGCGATGCGTCATGTGCTTCAGTCCTGCCACCTTCACGATGGCGCCATCGGGCGCGAGATTGCCTTTCAGCCCAACCACGCCGCCGGTGGGCGCAAGCGGGTTCTTGGCCGCGCGCATCACTTTCTGATTTGGGTTGAATGCCACCTCGCGCAGATTTTCGGCGACGGTCTTGCCTGTCACCGTAAGGCAATCGCCATGGATGAATCCGGCATCGAGGAGGGTGCGCATCAGCATCGGCACGCCGCCCGCCTCCCACATATCCTTGGCAACATATTCGCCGCCGGGTTTGAGCGAGGCGAGATAGGGCGTGCGTTTGAAGATCGCCGCGACATCGAAAAGATCGAAGCGGATGCCCGCTTCATTCGCCATTGCGGGCAGATGCAGCGCCGCATTGGTCGAGCCACCCGTCGCCGCGACAATGGTTGCCGCATTCTCGAATGCCTTGCGGGTGCAAATGTCGCGCGGGCGAAGATGGCTCGCGAGAAGACTCATAACGGCTGCGCCCGCTTTCACGGCGTAATCGTCGCGCGCGGTGACCACGGCCGGAGGTCCCGCCGAATAGGGCAGCGCAAGACCGATGGCCTCGGACACGCAAGCCATGGTGTTGGCCCTTTCCAGCACAGTGGGATCCGAAGCTTGGAATTCACGTGACTTGAAGTC